>Ga0209654_1000010_pt1 | contig 247133 bp, 228 predicted proteins | sample SaaInl1SG_22_DNA_FD_184646 | JGI IMG/M metagenome (GOLD analysis project Ga0209654, IMG submission 184646) | Marine microbial communities from expanding oxygen minimum zones in the Saanich Inlet - ESP_161SG_22_DNA (SPAdes) (version 2) | ecosystem: Environmental > Aquatic > Marine > Intertidal... | reverse complement strand
TGACTTTAATCGTAGCCATGTTAATCTTAATCTATAAAAAGGCCAACCAAATAGGTTATAAAACGGCTAAAAGAAGGTTTAAAATGGAACTCAGAAATTTAGCTATCGCTATGATTGTTGTAGATTGTGATGGTAACTTAAACCATTTTGAAACTTAAAAAAATGGTCGGAATTTCTTCCGACCATGACTGCGTTTTTACGGGGCTTTTTTTGCCAATATGACTAAAAATGCCTTTTGCAAATACCTTAAAACGAACGAATAAAACTTGTTTTAAGTTTTTAAATGAACTACGTATTGAAAATGCCCAACAATCTGGGTTTAATAACATTTTAAATTTTAATAGGCAGTTTAAATCTTATAAACATTCTTCTCCATCAAAATACAAAAAGTCTAAAATGCGATAGTTTAAAACTCAAGTGGCTATCATATAGCATTTACTTTCTTTTAATATCCTAATTACCTAATGAGATAAACAAGCAATACTTATTGCAAAACAATAAAATCGCTCCAATCTAAATAAAAAAAAGCTCCTCAAATCTGAGAAGCTTTAATTTCGTGCGGGCGGGGAGACTCGAACTCCCACACCTCGCGGCACTAGATCCTAAGTCTAGCGTGTCTACCAATTCCACCACGCCCGCTAAAGGACTGCAAATATAATCAAGATTTTTAAATTGCAAACTTCTATCCCTAAAAAGTATTCTTTTTTATACTTTTGAAAATCAACATAACTTTCACTCATGGATAGCATCACATCTTATATAGAAAAACATAAAGACCGATTTTTAAATGAACTTATCGAGCTGCTTAAAATCCCATCAATAAGTGCAGATTCAGCTTATAAAAATGATGTTTTAAAAACTGCAGATGCCATAAAAATCAGTTTAGAAAATGCTGGTTGCGATACTGTAGAAATTTGTAAGACAGACGGTTACCCCATTGTTTATGGTGAAAAAATAATCGATAAAAACCTACCAACAGTGTTGGTTTATGGACACTATGACGTACAACCACCCGACCCGTTAGAGCTATGGAATTCTGCACCTTTTGATCCCATTATAGAAAAAACCGAATTGCATCCTGATGGTGCTATTTTTGCCCGAGGCGCCTGTGACGATAAGGGACAAATGTACATGCACGTAAAAGCCATGGAGTTTATGACGTCCACAAATCAATTACCATGTAATGTGAAATTTATGATCGAGGGCGAGGAAGAAGTAGGCAGTAAGAACCTTTCTACCTTCGTGAAAAATAATCGTGAGAAACTAAAAAATGATGTCATACTGATTTCTGATACGGGTATGATAGCTAAAGATGTACCCTCCATTACAACCGGATTACGAGGATTGAGCTATGTAGAAGTTGAAGTTACCGGACCAAACCGCGATTTACATTCTGGTTTGTACGGTGGCGCCGTAGCTAATCCTATAAATGTCCTTACAAAAATGATTGCTTCGCTTCACGATGAAAACAATCATATTACTATTCCTGGATTTTATGATAAAGTAGAAGAGCTCACACAAGAAGAACGCGCTGAAATGGCAAAAGCACCATTCAGTTTAGACAACTATAAAAAAGCATTGGATATAGACGCCGTTTACGGGGAAAAAGGCTATACCACCAACGAAAGAAATTCTATTCGCCCTACGTTAGATGTCAACGGTATTTGGGGAGGTTACACTGGCGAAGGCGCCAAAACAGTTATTGCCAGTAAAGCTTATGCAAAAATTTCAATGCGCTTGGTGCCTCATCAGGATTGGGAAAATATTACACAACTATTCAAAACGCATTTTGAGAATATAGCGCCTAAAGGAGTAAAAGTTAAAGTAACACCACACCATGGCGGACAAGGTTATGTTACACCAATAGACGGCATAGGTTACCAAGCCGCAAGTAGGGCATACCAAGAAACGTTTGGCAAAACACCTATACCCCAACGTAGTGGCGGTAGCATCCCTATTGTTGCACTTTTTGAGCAAGAATTAAAAAGTAAAACTATTCTCATGGGCTTTGGTTTAGATAGTGATGCCATCCATTCACCAAACGAGCATTTCGGCGTTTGGAATTACCTAAAAGGCATAGAAACTATACCTTATTTTTATAAATATTTCACAGAACTTTCAATATAATTATTTGGGCGTTACCCACAACACTTCGACAAGCTCAGTGCAGGTGGGTCGCGCTTTACACTACTAGTTTTGACTCGATGCTCGCCTCGCCAAAAGCTAACCGCTGCAATCGCTAACGCAGAAAAGGCCATTATATGAAAAACCAACACTCCAGCCATCTTTTATTACTCGGTTTAGCAACACTCCTTATAAGTACATCAGGCGTATTAGGAAAGTACATAGACCTTCCAACACCTCTAATAATATGGTTTAGAAGTGCGCTGGCTGCAATACTACTACTCATTTTCTGTAAATACCGTAATTTAAACATTACAATCAAATCAAAAAGAGATGCCCCATCCATTGTCTTGGGCGGTGTTTTATTAGGAATACATTGGATTACATATTTCTTAGCCTTAAAATTAAGCAATGTCGCCATAGGCATGCTTTCCATGTTTACATTTCCTATAATTACAGCATTATTAGAGCCGTTTTTTACCAAATCAAAACTAAACCCAATACACATATTACTGGGGCTTATGGTATTATTAGGCATCTACATTCTTGCGCCAGAAATAAATTTTGAAAACACGTATTTAAAAGGTATTCTTTTTGGTGTCTTTTCTGCTTTTTGTTACTCACTGAGAAATCTGATATTAAAAAGACATGTGTCTCGGTACGATGGCACTGTATTAATGATGCAACAATGTATAATAGTCTCTATTTTATTGATACCTGTTTTATTCAATGTAAATATGGAGCAAGTACAAACGCAATTACCATTTCTTCTATTACTTGGTTTAGTAACCACAGCTTTAGGGCACTCTTTATTTATAAGTAGCTTAAAACATTTCTCGGTAAGTACTGCAAGTATTATTGGCAGTATTCAACCTGTTTTTGGTATGGTTATGGCGTATTATTTCCTAAATGAAATCCCAACATTAAACACCTTTATTGGAGGTGCATTAATTCTTACCACAGTTGTGATTGAAAGTATTAGGTCTAGAAAATAGTTTTTAGTTGTAACATTTTAATGGTTTTAACGTTCTAATAGTCAACCTGTGCTGAGCGCAGTCGAAGTATCAATCAAAAATCAATCAGTATGTTAAAACGTTTTTTTATTATCTGCTCTGGTGCAGATACAACTATTCTTGAAAATTGTTCTTCTGGAGAACAAAATAAATACGCAGGCATTGGTGCCACTGTTTTCTTTACGGCTGTTATGGCATTTATTGCTGCAGGTTATGCGTTATACACTGTATTCGATAATTTATTTACAGCCTTATTTTTCGGATTAATTTGGGGACTCTTAATTTTTAATTTAGATCGCTATATCGTTTCTACAATTAAGAAAACTGGCAGCGCTCTAGATGAATTTATTCAAGCATCTCCAAGAATTATTTTAGCCATTATTATCGCTATTGTGATTGCAAAACCTCTGGAATTGAAAATTTTTGAAAAGGAAATCAACCAAGTGCTCTTAGAGGAAAAAAATGCAATGACACTAGCTAATAAGTCACAATTGGCTGAACAATACACGCCAGAAATTGCAACTCTAAATACTGAAATTAGTGCGTTGCAAAATCAGATAGTAACAAAAGAAAATGAGGTGAATAGTTTATACGATACCTATATCTCTGAAGCTGAAGGAACTGCAGGCACTAAGCTACTAGGAAAAGGACCTGTTTATAAAGAGAAACGCGAAAAGCATGATGCGGCGCTAGGCGACTTACAAGCCTTAAAGGCAGAGAATAAAGCTAAAATTAAAGCTGCCGAAACCAAGATTGCTGAGTTGCAAGGTGACTTTAACAGTAAAGTTGTTGAAACACAACCCATAATTAATAATTTTGATGGATTAATGGCTCGTATTAATGCATTGAACAAACTACCATGGTTACCTTCTTTCTTTATTTTTCTATTATTTCTTACCATAGAAACCGCTCCAATTTTTGCAAAACTATTATCACCAAAAGGCATCTATGATTTCAAATTGGAAGATGAAGAAGATACCGTTAAACACTTAATGCTTCAAAACAAACATCAAAGGGCGGCATTATTGAGCACTGAAAACACCATTAATGATAGTGTGTACACAGACATAGAAACTGACGAAGCGTTATACACTTATAAGCGCAAAAAGGCTCGCGAATTATTACAATTGCAAGCCGATGCGTTTTATAAAAAGCAAAAATCTATATTATAGAATTATGCTGCCGTTTCAGTTGTTTTAAAATGATCGTAAAGTTCTTTGCATCCCAATCCAACAATAGAAAGCTGAATATTATTTTTAATAGATTGATTATGTAAATCTGCTAAAGCATTAACGCCATGCCTATCTACACTTTCTAAACCCTCAACACTAATGGTAAGTGAATTAAAATTTTTAAAAGCTTCTTGGAACTGAGATTGAAATACTGCAACATTATTTTTGTTGAGTATTCCTTTTAATTTAAAGAAATTATTACAGCTGGTAATTCTTAAATCCATAAGAGATAAATTTTGGTTCAACAATAAATTTGGGCTATTAATCGTCTGATTCTGTTGTAAATATACTATACTTAAATGAAATTCTTACAGATTTTTCGACAAATAGATTGTAACTCAGGTTGAACGTATGGCAACTGTTTATTTCATCGACAAGAAACACTTTTGGCATGATTTTTTGTTTACATTTACCCAATATTTTTATTGAAAAACCTACAATTATGAAAAAAACACTTATCCTTTTATGTTTTTTCACCTTGAGTTTCTCTCATGGTCAGGTGAATAATGATGCTGATGTAAAAGCAATTAACAAAGTTTTAAAAAAAGCGCGTATCGCCTGGTCTAACAATGATATAGAAGGCTTTATGGACAGTTATTGGAAAAGTGATTCTTTAGCCTTTTATGGCAATAAGGGTGTTACATACGGTTGGGAGAATACACTCGATCATTATTTAACCTATTACCCTACTGCTGCATATACTGGTACCTTAAGTTTTAAAATAAACGCCGTAAATAATATTGCTCCAGATGCTTACTACGTATTAGGCGAATATCATCTTAAACGTGAGATTGGAAATGCCGATGGTATTTTTATGTTGGTATTTAAAAAGATTAACGGAATGTGGAAGATAATTGCAGATACTTCGGTTTAGCTTTTTGCATTTAGTGAATTTTGATGCTTCTCAATATCCACAGGTTTATGAATAACTATTTCTGAAACCGGGTATTTGTCTAAAAAATGTTTAGGACGCGTAGGGTGTTTTTTAAAACTAGCTTCATAATTTAGTCACAGGTCTTTCAGTATAGTATAGTTTTAAAATTAAAATCAGCCTTTTATTTTTGTATTATGAACTATAGCTATAAAGTTATTGTAATGGTTGTACTTGCTGCAATTACCATTTACGGTTTAATAACTGGTCGTTACCTTTTTTTGGTGTTTATGTTTCCGTTGGGGCTAGGTTTCTTTAATAAAAAAGGCAAAGATTAAGTTTTTTTCACATAATCTGTTACAATAACTATGTGTTGTCCATTCACCTTACCTTCAACATAGTTCGGGTTTTCATGGTCTAAACGAATATTTCTAACTGCCGTCCCTTGTTTTGCCACCATACTAGAACCCTTCACTTTTAAATCCTTAATTAAAACTACCGAATCTCCATTAGCTAAGACAACACCATTTACATCCCTGTGTATAATTTTTTCACTCTCTTCCTTATCCTCACCGGTTGCTCTGGCTAATGCTAAAGCGTCTTCATCTAAATACATCATATCTAGCAAATCTTTGGGCCAACCTTCGCTACGAAGCCTTTGCAGCATTCTCCAAGACATAACTTGCACTGCCACATGCTCGCTCCACATACTATCGTTTAAGCATCGCCAATGGTTAGGGTCCATCTCTGCATCGCCATTTATTTGATCCATACATGTTTTACAAGCTAAAATTGTATTTTCAACGTTTTCATTAAGTGATGGTGGTATGGTGTATAGACTCAAATCGCTTTTTGAAGCACATAATTCGCAGATAGTATTGCTTCTTTCCCTAAGTATTTGGAGTACGCTCATTATAATTTGTTTAGTGATGCAATAATAAGTGTTTTAAGACTATGAATCGGGCAAATTATGCAATTGTTCTCGCATCTTTTTTGTCATCCCCTTTACAACCATCTCGTAGGAGTGGTCTATAAGCGACATAATAAATTGCGATTGCAACTCTCCTTTATAGATGCTTATCGTGTTCCAATGCTTGTTGCTTACGTACGGGCCTGCATAGATACTAGTGTATGTGCCTCGTAATTCTATCGTATAATCTGGGTCACATTTTAGTGTTATTGTTGCTTCGCCTTTATCCCACATGGTTAACGGCGCCAATAGAAACATTTTATTCAGCACTTTAAAAACCAAGGTACTCTGATCAAAAGGAAAACTTTCGGTGGTGCCTTTTTTGCTTAAACAATATGTTCTTATTTGTTCTATGTTCATGCTTACTATTGAAAATTAGCTAAAGTTGAAAGCTACCAATATTTTACTTTGATTTATAAACTTCTAGTTCAATTTCTATTAAGAATTCTGGAATTGCTAACTCCTTTACACCGAGCCATGAGCCCGTTGGAAATTGTTTTTTGTAAATTGAATTTCTATAACCTGCCTTTTCTAGAAACAATGGCATATTGGTTGTAAAAATATTTTCTACAACTACATCATCAAATGTACAGCCATAATGCTTTAATATTTTATCCAAATCGTTATAACAGTTTTTCATTTGTTGTTCTAAATCACCTATGGCTGTTGGATTTCCTTCATCATCCATACTCACTGCTCCAGAAACTTTAATGTGATTACCAATTTTAACAGCATGTGAATATCCATATGCTTTTTCAACCTCGGGTCTTAGCAAGAAATATTCCGGCTTTTCGATTTCAACATTCGTTTGAACTTCTTTTATAATTTCTTTCTCGTTTTGCTTACAACTTTGAAATGCAAAAGTTAATGGTATGCAAAAAATAATTACATAGAATAGACTGGTTTGTTTAGTAATGCTTACCATAATTTTTTTAAGGTTAGAGTTTATATGACTGCTTGTTTTCAAAAGAAAAATAATAAGATGTTATTGCAGTTTTTTAACTTCTTTATCATTAATTTTTAATGCTGAATAATCCAATTTCCAACCAATGGTTTCCACTATGGTTTCAATAAGCAAAATGGTTTCCAGAGCTTCTTGTTGCGCTATTTGTATCAATCCGCTTTCTGGTATTTTAGCCCTTATATGCACTTTAGCTTCATTATGCAAATCGGTTAAATCGTTAGCTTCAAACTTATTAAAATATCCATCAGTCTTGTCGTAATAATTCAAATTGGTTTCTATCGATAACACTTCAGGCTGCGGAAAATATTCTAAAATAATTTTCTTTTTATCGATATCAGACTTCAATTGAATTTTAGACAAGTCATACCCCACATGTGCTTTCGCATTAATTACAACCAACGCTTTTTTCTTGCTTGTGATGAGTTTTAAAAACCGTTGCTTTACATCCTCATAATGGTAAATTTCTGCAAAATCGCCTTCAACAGTAATAAACTTGCATACCTTTTTTATCTTGTTTAAAAGGATGGTGGACTGTGCATTCACCAGTTGTTTTTTCTTAAAAGACTTTACAATAGTGACTACACCAAGTGTGACTAAAACAGCCAGAATTATAGTAATAAATACGTCCATTTAATTAATCACTTTATATAAAATTGGTTTACTAGGTGATGCATCGTTTTCGAAAGGTGCTATTTGTAAATTTAAAAAATACTCTCCGTCTTCCACATGATTTGGCACATAAATCAACTCTGTTATTGTTGCGTCTAAGCGTAATTTACCTTTGGTATTCCAAAAGGCATTATGAGACAATAGTCTGCACTCATCTTTTTCCTTATCCACACTAGGTAAGTCAATCAACAAATGCTTTATATCTTTTTGTTTTAAATATAAAGCTGCTGCTTCTAATAAATAAGTAGGATTGGTATGCGAATATTGTCTTGATAACTTTTCGGTAGTATTAGGCATAGTACGTATCACTACAGCGTCTCGTTTTTTATTACCTAAAGCAAATTGCAGTTGTTTTTTTGAAATCACGAAATCTTCTCCCAATTTTTCTGGTGCAACCGTAATCACTTCTGCTAAAAAAAAGAATTGTTTTAAGTTTTGATTTATGGAATATACATTCTCTGTAATATGCCCCACACACTCCGTGTGCGTGCCATGGGCATGCGGATTGAATTCTATAGTGTTAAAATTAATACAAGCACCATCCTTAACCGTTGCTATCCAATCCCCATCTTTTACGGGTTCAATTTTTGGAGCATCCAAATACCAAGCATTCACATTTGATGTTGATGCGCGCATGGGTATGGAAATATCAAGTGGTTTTAGTAAATCAATTTGTAATTTTCTGGAATTGTATTGTATGGTTGTAATCAAGATAAATTAATTTTAAAAAGGCTAGAAGCGATACCATCGCTAAGAAACTTACCCTTTTTAGTGGTTAATAATTTGTTATCATTAATATACAATAAATGTTCATTTATAAAAAGTTCAGCTTGCACTAATAGGTCTTTTTTGTATGATGCTCCGAATTCTTCAGCTACTTTTTCTAAAGACACACCCCAAACAGTTCTCAAACCTGTCATAACATACTCATTAAACTTATCTGTTGTAGATAATGTTTCTATTTCCAAAGGCAATTCATGCTGAAGAATACTCTTGATGTACTTCATGTTATTAGACACGTTCCAACTGCGCTGGTCACCATTAAAAGAGTGTGCCGAAGGGCCAATACCCAAATAAGGTTTCCCTTGCCAATATGCTGAATTATTTTTGCTAAAATAGTTAGGCTTACCAAAGTTAGATAACTCATAATTTACAAAACCTTCGTTTTCTAGTCTTTCCAATAATATTTGAAATTGCTCTTGAGCTAAATCATCATCAATATTTTTTACAATTCCTTTTTTTATAAAAGATGCTAAAGCCGTTTTTGGTTCGACGGTTAATGCATAACATGAAATATGTGGCACATTAAAAGACAAGGCAGTTTCAATATTTTCTATCCATTCTTCATTTGACAAATCTGGAATGCCGTAAATTAAATCAATTGAAATATTATCAAAATAGCGTGATGCCTCATGCAAACATGCTTTTGCTTCTGCAGCATTGTGCGCACGATTCATCAGTTTTAAATCCCGTTCAAAAAAAGATTGTACACCTATACTTAAGCGGTTGATGCCTATATCTTTGTAAGATTGCAAAATGGAATTACTTGTGAAACCGCTCGACTGTGCTCGAGGTGACATATTAGCCTCGATTAAATCATCTGGGTTTGCTTCTAATGTAATTTCAGGATGTGTAGCAACTTCAAAGTTTTGATATACTTCTGAAATCAAAAATTGCAACTCATCAATGGTTAATAACGAAGGTGTACCGCCACCAAAATAAATAGTTTCAATGGTTTTATTTTGAAGTTCGTTTTTTCTTAGTTCTAACTCTTTGGATAAACATTGAATTAGGTCATCCTTCTTTTTCAATGAGGTCGAAAAATGAAAATCACAGTAATGGCATGCTTGTTTGCAGAAAGGTATGTGGATGTATAGAGAAGCCCCTCCTAACCTCCCAAAAGGGGAGAAACTTTTACTCTTGCGCTCTATATTTTCATTCATAACATATGTCTGTGAAATCAGGGTTGAATTTTCTTTTCACCACTAACCGTTTTCTATAAGCTAAATAAAACGAATATCCACAAAAGCCAAAGATTACAACAATTAAAAACCAAGCATATTTGTCAGATTTCTTTTTAAATTTAGTTTGATAAAATTCAACAATTACAAGAAGAAGAAAAATTAAGTATATCATCTCAATTTATCAGGATTATTTTTTACAAAACTAGCCCACCCCGAATAGTTTTTACCAACCTCAACTCTTCCAGAATTGTAGAAATGACAAACTGCCGCTGCTAAACCATCGGTTGCATCTAAATTTTTTGGCAATGTTTTTAGACCCAACAAACTCTGTAGCATTTTGGCAACCTGTTCCTTACTCGCATTACCATTACCCGTAATTGCCATTTTTATCTTTTTTGGCAAATATTCTGTTATCGGGATTTCTCTACTTAATCCTGCAGCCATAGCGACACCCTGAGCACGACCCAACTTAAGCATACTTTGCACGTTCTTGCCGTAAAACGGGGCTTCAATGGCTATTTCATCAGGATTGTGTGTGTCAATAAGTTCTATGGTGCGCTCAAAAATGAGTTTTAGTTTTAAATAATGGTCGCTGTACTTTTTTAAATCTAATTCATTCAATTGCATGAAGGTCATAGTTTTTCCCACTACTCTTATGAGGCCAAAACCCATAATGGTTGTACCGGGATCTATCCCTAAAATAATTCGTTCTTTCTTCATTAATCGTTACAAAAATAACAACCACTTAGCGAAATAGATGCGCCAATGGTTACGGTTAGTAAATTACCATTAAATGCTCCAAAACCCGAAGCTATGGGATTAAAATCTTTTCCTATTCCCAAAATATAAGAGGTGTCTAAAAATAATGATAAACTATCAGAGACACCATAATGAAATTCTACACCGCCCATAGCATTGAAAAATGAGGTATTGTTATCTGTATAATTCCCTAAAGGCTTAACGAAAGCATAACCTGGTCCTGCATGCAAAAAGATACCCATTCTATTTGAAAATGATACTATTCTAGAAGCATCGTAAACCATCTGTAAATTAATTCTGGAATAATTCAATTTAAACTCTGGCGAATTGGTTTTATTTGAAATTCTGCTAAAACCATAGTCCAACTTACCACCTAAATTTCTTGTGACCATATACTGAAATCCTAAATTTACCGTTGGAAAATTAACCGATTTCCCTTCAAAATTATCCACAAATCCATTGCTTGACGGACTATTTACCCCCAACGCAAGTTGTGCTTTAAACGTACTTGTATCTGTTTGCGCAACTACTGAAAAATAGCCCAACAAGTAAAACATAAACGTAACAGTTAATTTATGTAACCTGATTTTTGGGTTCATAAGTACTTTAAGGTTATTTTGCAACTTGAAAAACATGTTATACGCGCTACCATACAAAACTAAACAATTCTTTTTTGTACTTATTAAGCTAAGTATAGTTGTTGGTGCTAGTTATTTTATTTATCAAAAATTGATGAATAATCCTGATTTAGATTTTAATCGTTTTATTCGATTTACCCTTAAAAATGACGTTTTTTTATCAAAAAATATCATTTTTTTACTGATTTTATCAATTTTTAACTGGTTTTTCGAAATTTTAAAATGGCGATATTTGGCTTCAGAAGTGAAAAAAATTACATTTAAAAATGCCCTTGAACAAAGCTTGGGCGCACTTACCGCTTCATTATTCACACCCAATAGAATTGGTGAATACGGCGCTAAAGCCATTTACTACGCACCACAATACAGAAAAAGGATAATGCTAGTAAACCTGCTGAGTAATATGTTACAAATGAGTGTAACTGTATTATTGGGTGTGATTGGTTTTAGCTTTTTTATGAACACCTACGACATCTATATTAACTACTATAAAATAGGACACTTTTTTATTATTGTTTTAGCCATTGCATTTTTAACTGCCTTTGGATTAAAACAAAGTCGTTTTAAAGTAAAAGGATTTCCACTAGACCGTATTAAAAGTTTTTTGTTGGATTTCCCTAAAAAAAAGTTGGTTTACGGGTTTGTGTTCTCACTTCTGCGTTATCTCGTTTTCTCGTATCAGTTTTATGTGATATTGCTTCTTTTTAAAGTAGACATCTCATATTTAGAAGCTATGTCTGTAATAACTTCAATGTATTTCATCGCTTCAATAGTGCCTTCCATTTTTATTTTCGTTTTTAAATATAAATGCACTAGTTATTCTGTGCACTATTACCTTAATGTGGATACTCAACTTTGTAATCCCAAGTGTTTTTGGGAGTTTTTACATACTGAATTTCAAACTCCCTGATACCGAGTGATATGATAATATTAAGTATTTGTATTGCTTTAGTATACCTGGTTTTGATAGGTGGTTTTGCTTTTGGATTTGATAAAGTGTCAGAATTTTTTTTGAATGATGCACAGCCGAAAACAAAATTTTCAATAGTGGTGCCTTTTAGAAATGAAGCTGAAAATTTACCAAGACTTTTAAAATCCTTAAATGCCCTGAATTACCCTAAACACCTGTTTGAAGTAATTTTAGTAGATGATGCATCTGAAGATAATTCTATTGAAATCATTAAAAAGCTTCTCGATACATTTTCACAAAGCGAAAACACGCGAACTTACATTCACATTATCAAAAACATAAGAACCTCAAACTCGCCAAAAAAAGACGCTATTGCTGCAGCAATAAAACACGCAAAACACGAATGGATCATTACTACAGATGCCGATTGCATTTTTTCTAAATTTTGGCTTGATAGTTTTGATGCGTTTATTCAAACTAAAAACCCCATTGGTGTAGTTGGTCCGGTAACCTATCTTGAAGAACATGTATTTTTGAGTAGATTTCAAGAATTAGACCTACTTAGTTTACAAGGAGCAACTATTGGCGCTTTTGGTATAAACAAACCTTTTTTATGTAACGGTGCAAATTTTGCATATACCAAATCGGTCTTTAATGAAGTTAACGGATTTGAAGGAAATACCAATATTTCAAGCGGTGATGACATTTTTTTATTAGAAAAAATTATCAAAAAGTATCCAAAATCGGTTCAATATTTAAAATGTGAAAAGGCTATTGTAGCTACAAAACCACAGGCTAGTTGGCAAGCTTTAATCCAGCAACGCGTGCGTTGGGCAGCAAAAACTAGCACGTACAACAATAGCTTTGGCAAGCTAGTGGGCATTACCGTATTTTTAATGAATCTTCAAGTGCTTTTGCTTCCTTTATTTTCTGTTTTCGGGCTTTTTAATATTAAAATCTGGGTTTATATTTTAGTGATTAAACTCAGTATTGATTTTCTGTTACTTTATAAAACATCGGCGTTTTTTAACCAAAGGCGCGCTTTTGTTAGTTTTTTAACTAGTTTTTCTGCGTATCCTTTTTTTAGTGTTTATGTTGCCGTACTCTCACTTTTTAAGGGCTATACATGGAAAGGGCGCGCGTTTAAAAGATAATCTCCTATATTTAATGCCATGAAATTACTGGACAAGACTACAAACCCCGCATTCAACAGTTATTTTTTTAATAACGACCATCCTTCCACTAAAAAAATGACGGTAACTGGGATTTTTATAAAATCACTGCTGTCAATTTTGATTATGATTATCATTTCCATCGGTATTTGGAAATTACACAGTGAAGGCGCCACTATAAAATGGTATTCTATGGGAGGTATGTTGGCTGCAATAATTATTAGTATTGTTATTTCTGTGAGGCAACATTGGGCACATATTTTAGTACCGCTTTACGCTATTGCCAAAGGGTTTTTTCTTGGCGCAACTACCGCTTATGCCCATGCGCACTTTCCAAATTTGCCATATCAAGCAATTGGTATCACTATGGTTACATTTTTGGTCATGCTTATACTGTATCAAACACGGATTATTATTGTAACTAAAAAACTTAGGAGTGTTATTATTACTGCTGCCACAAGCATCTTTATCATTTATATTATTTCGTGGATTCTCGGTTTCTTTGGGATAAAAGTATTTATTTGGGGCACATCATGGCCAGCAATTATTTTTAATATAGTGGCTGCCATTTTTGCATCTTTATCTTTGCTTTTAGACTTTGATTATATTGAACGCCATAAAAACAAATCACCAAAATACAAAGAATGGTTAGCCACCTGGGGATTACTGGTAACACTTGTGTGGTTGTATGTTGAAGTTTTACGTTTAATGCGAAAATTGGCAATTCGCTTTTAGTTTACTTTCACAATTAAGGGCAATTCAAATTCTGTAGATACTGGCTGGCTTCGTTTAATTGCAGGGTTTATTTTTGGCAATGTATCCAAACTTCGAAGTATTAATTTTTCCAGTTCTGGAATCTCTGCTTTGGTTAGCGAATCCATTTTGGCATTTAGCAGGGAAATTTCGCCCGTATTCGACACCCTTAACTTCAATATTAAAGTATCGTTAACATCTTGGGTAACTATAATAATTTGTTGTTGAAGAAATTCACTAATTTCAGCATAAACGGTGCTTTCAAAACACACTCGTTTTTCCTCTTTTAAATGTAAGCTATCACATTGCGAAAAACTTGGGTATGTATCTACATTTTCCCAATCAAAAGTTTGTAGTTCTTCTTGTAAAATAGCCTCAGAAGACGTTTTTTTTACGTTGAAATAATCGCAAGAATTAACGCTTAAAACCAAGAGAATAAGACAAAATTGCTTCATGAGTTTCTTCTGAAACCGAAAAGTACAATTTTTTTTATTTTATTTAAGCATAACGATTTACTTTGTAATGTTTCACTATAATAAAAGTCTTACATTTACAACTATGGATATTATTTTAATCATTATCGCAGCGCTTTTTATGTTGCTTGGAATACTTGGTAGTTTTTTACCTGTATTACCTGGACCAATTACGAGTTGGATTGGTCTGCTACTTATACATTTTACGAATGCCATCCCAATGAATACAACTTTCTTAGTAGTTACGTTTATTATCGCTGCCCTTATTTGGGTATTAGATTATATAATTCCTGCTATAGGCACCAAACGCTTTGGAGGCTCTAGATATGGAATGATAGGTACTACTATAGGTTTAATTATAGGATTATTGGCTCCTATCCCAGGAGGTATTATTATTGGACCATTTGTGGGTGCTTTAATAGGGGAACTCATTAATAAAAACGATTCTAAAACTGCAGTAAAAGCAGCTTTTGGATCTTTTATTGGGTTTTTAACCTCAACATTTTTAAAGTTTATTGTAGCTATAATATTTTTAGGGCTTTACATTGGTAAACTTTTTGAATATAGTAAACCGTTATTCAATTTGTAACAAGAAGAAACCCTGTGGGTCTCTCACATCCACAGGGCTTTGTAAATTGCTATTATCAACAAAAAAAATCGAGGGATTAATTAATCTGATATGTTGATAACACAAAGTTAGTTATAACTTTTATCTTCAAGCTGCGGAAAACCCGTAACACAGATGTGGTTAACTTAGAAAATGTAGTGATAGTAGTATATACGGAACCAAAAAAAGTTAGTAATTTTTTAAAAAAGTAATGGTTTTATCCTGATATTCAAGCAATTTATTAAATAAAACCCTTTTCTCTAGCGGCATTTAGTAACGACTCGTCTTGTCCATCTTCAATTTCAAAAAGCTCCTTTAATTGCTTTTTCCGTTTTTCAACAGCACTTAAGGAAATATCTAAATGAGATGCTAAATTCTTGGTTTTAACACCTTGGGAAAGCAAATACAATATCTTTCTGTTTTTATCGTCGATAACAATATCGCTGGTAATAGATTTTCTTATAAAACTATTTACGGTACCACTATAAAATGGCGGATTTCTTAATACTGCTTGAAAAGCACTTGCCAATTCACTCGAGGTAAGATCGCTTTTAATTAAAAAACCTTCAGGATCTATATTCTTTATAATATTATGTATTCTAAAGGACTCATTAAACATAGTAAGAATCACGATTTTGGCATTTGGCAATACTTTGCGAGCATATTCTGCCAAATCTTCTCCAGAATTCATAAGTCCATTACTTGATGGCGGTAAGCTAATATCTACAAAAAGCAAATCATAAGGCAGATTGCTATCAATAGATTTGTCCATGTAATTTATGGCTTCGTCGCAATTATTCGCAATATCAATATGCAATACTTGGTTCTCTTTTTTCGTAAACTGTAGTGTGTTTTGATACCCCTCAATTATGATAGGGTGATCATCAATCATTAAAATTTTTATATGTTCTGGTTGCATAATAAGTTATAGGTATTTGGTTGGAATCTCTATTCTTACTGTTGTACCTTGATTTTTTTCTGATTCAATTTTAAGAGAACCGCCTATTTCCGCAATTCTAGCATTCATGTTTTTAAGGCCAATTCCTGATTTAGATTTAGCCATATCAAAACCTGAACCATCATCTTTCACTGTTAAGCAAATTACATTATTTTCAAGTTTTATGCTAATAATAATGTAAGTAGCATTAGCATGTTTATGAATATTATGAAGCGATTCTTGTAATATTCTATAAATGTGTATTTTATATTTATTTGAAACGCCATCCCAGTTAATATCATCGTCATGGTAAATATCGTACTTCAACTTGTAGACCGTAGTTTGGGTCTTTACCATAGTTTTCAGGATATCAATAAATCCAGAACCTGATACAAAATCGGTATTCAGTTCGTGAGATACTTTTCTAATATCCTCTTCAATAGTTTTAAGCTCACCAATATACTGACTACGTGTTTTAATAGCCTCATCACTGTTGTTCATGTTTAGACTATCTAAACTCAATCGTGTTCCAAATAACCTACCCAAAACACCATCATGAAGTTCCTGGGAAATTCGTTGTTTTTCTAATGCCCTGGCCTCCTCTACTTTTTCATGTTCGCCAAGCATTAAATTATAAATTTCTTCATTGGCTTCTTGCTGTTGTTTTGCAAATTGAAGCTCTTTGTTTTTTGCCCTTTGTGTAATAATAATATAAATAAGGACCCCTGCGACAAGCAAAATAATGGAGATAATAACCAGCCACATACGCTCTCTTGCTATTCGAATGTTTTCTTGCTCTATTTGCTGGGTTTCAAATCGAATACGTGCAAATTTGTTTCTTATTTTTCGTTCTGCTTTTTGGAGACTGTCACTTAATTTTACATAGGCTTTAAGGTGCTCTACTGCCTTTTCTCCTTCCTCGACTTTAGAAAGTACCAGTAGAGAGGTTAAAAGCTCGTCATTAGAATAATTCTCTGCTATTTCCTTCGCTGTATTAGCGTAATATCTAGCGGAATCTATTTCATCTTTATCAAAATAAAAATTAGCTAGATGTTGATTTATAATTATAGAATTATAGCCGCCTTCAGGATTTATGCTATCTGCAACTTTTAATGCCTTAAAGTATAATTCTGGTAAATTATCTAAATTTCCATTTAAATATTGCGTGTGTGCATAATTGTCGAGCACTAAGGCATGAAGATTTGGTCTTTTTTTTATTAAATCCGTATTAGATAGAATATCGCTGTAGTATTTAATTGCTAAATCATACTTTCCTGCCTTCTTGTAGGCTAATGCAAGATTATTTACAGAAATACTAACGTTAAAAGAATCCTTAGAATCATACTCTTGTTTCAAATTTATTGCTTTTTCATAGTATGATATTGACTCCTCAAACTGCTCCAATTCACCAAATAATAAACCCAAATTATTATAGATATATGATTTGTATTTTTTCACTTCAATCGTAGATTCCAATTGATTTAAAATAGAAAGTGCTTCAATTGATGTTACTTCACTAGCGGTAAAATCCTTTTCATTTTTCTGTACAACTGCTATACCGTAAAGTGTCTTTGCAGAGAATATATCATTTTTTAGGGCTTTAAAAATTTTTGAAGCTTTGTAATAATAAGTATAAGCACTGTCTCCTAAAAAACTATATCTATATAATTCCCCTATACTATATTGAATTTTTGCTACTGAAAGTGAGTCTTTCGATTCATCATTTAAGATAATTTCTTGTAATGAATCTATTTTTTTAAAATTGATGTTTTCTTGAGCAAGACATTTTAAAGCCGCTAAAGAGGTAATGAAGAAAAAGACAATCAGAAAATAGTATTTCAAGGAATAGAACGATTTACAGTTATTTCAAATTTATCATAATTTTTCAATTGAGCCCAAAAAAAAAGCTCATTACGTCTTGTAATGAGCTTAGAATTAAAAAAAGAAATTCTTAATTATCTATACCACCTCCAGTTATCGGAGCGGCTATTTCTTTAGTTTTTGTGTTTTCTAATAAATCATCCTCATTTAAGTCTTGTTTTACACAAGATGTTAATGATGCAAATAATACTGCTAAAATCAAAGTAACTTTTAGGGCTTTCATAAATATTCTATTTAATTGTTATACTATTTTTCTTTAAATACTCGCTGCCAAAACCAAATACAAATTTGATATTGACTGAGGGAAAAAATGGATAATTAATTAAATCGAATGCTTGAAAGCAAACGAAGCTATATTCTATTTTGAGGGAATTTGAGACCTAGGGGTCAAAAAAAGGATTAATTAAGCTTTAATATGAGCGGAGGGATAAAATGCTCTAAAGCATAGCTAAATTACATTCAAACTTACTTGAAATGCAATATAATCGATGAAATACATTTTTTATCGATAAAAAGCATAGATAAACCGGAAACCTATTTCTATTACAAAGTAGATTTACTTTTCACCAATGTTGTTTTAACTATTTTAGTCGAGAAATCTTGTGGGGGTTCGCCGTTAGTTTTTAACCTATCTATTAATAATTCGGCGGCTTTTGACCCTATTTTTTTCGCATGCTGGCGTATTATAGTCAGTTTAGGAACTGAATGGTTTGAAACAGATTTGCTAGAGAATCCAATTACCGAAATATCCTTTGGTACTTTTTTCTTAAAGTTCCTAGCCATATTAATTGCTATAATGCCAGATGCGCTATCTGCGGCTACAACACCATCTATATTTTTATTTTTTTTGTAGAGTTGTTTTATTATCTGTTGTGCATCATCACCTTTTTTAACTAAAACAACATGCGGCTGAAAACTTTCCTCTAATATGGCTTTATTATAGCCTCGTTCTCGCAGCTTGCCTACACTAATATTATCAATTTTACTAACAAAAACAATATGCTTTCTACCTTCATTAATTAAACTTTTGGTTGCACTATACGTAGCGTTAAAATCATCAACTATAACTTTATCACATTTTACATCGTGTGCTACCCTATCAAACATTACTATCGGCAAACCTTGCGCTATAGTATCTTTAAAATGATTGATTTCGTTTTTAGTTTGAGTTTCTTCAGCAATACTTAATATAAATCCGTCTACACTGCCATTGGCCAAAAGCTCTAAACTTGCTTTTTCCTTTTCTAAAGATTCATTCGAAATACAAGTGATAATATTATAACCATGCTTATTGGCTTCTCTTTCTATTCCATAAAGTACTTTAGATAAAAAATAGTTGAGAATATCGGGTATAATTACACCAATAGTCTTTGTTTTGTTTTGTTTTAAACTTAAAGCTACCTTATTTGGTTTATAATTATATAACGTTGCAAGTTCTTTAACACGCTTTCTAGTCTCTTCGCTAATTTCCTCGCTGTCATTGAGTGCTTTTGAAACAGTTGATATAGAAACGTTTAACTCTTTTGCAAGTTGTTTTAAGGTTACCATAAGGGTTTGAATTAAGTATAACTAATTTGCAATTTACAAAAATAGAGAGCTAAAAAAACAAGTTTAATAGAATTGAATCATAATTTATTCTAACAAGCAAATTTGCTCATCTCATTTACATAGTGCTACTTTTACTAGAAATATTTGTTTGATAGTTAAAACAAAATATAAATATCTAAAAATTGAAAATGATACGTTTTTATAGGCAGGTTGTACTTTACCAAAAACGACAGATTATTACCAAATAATAAAGATTCTTTCATAAAACCCTTTCAAGGATTAAAAAACATGAAAAAGTTAAAACAATTTTTTATAATACTCATCGGCCATTCTTTGGGTTGTAAAATCGGGAATAACGTCGTCCATTGCTTTAAAAACAATATCCTGCCATTTATCTGGATTATCATAATAGGTTGGAATTACATTTTGCTCCAAAATATTATAAAGATTGTTTGTGTCAATTTTATCTTGGTCCCAAGTTGGAAGATTATGATCTAATGGGGGTAATACAAAACAATTTTCGCCGTCTTTTTCAAATTCAGGAATCCATCCATCATTTGTTGAAACATTTACCGAGCCATTCATTGCGGCAGTCATACCACTTGTACCCGAAGCTTCTCGCGTAATTCTGGGCGTATTTAACCATACATCCGAACCACATTTTAATCGTTTCGATAAATCTATTTCATACCCAATTAAAACGGCAAGATTAGGCTCATTCTTGCATTGGTGTACTAAATGATTAAACACATCTATTGCACCGTAGTCATAAGGGTATGGTTTCCCTGCCCAAATAATTTGTACAGGATATTTACTATTCGTTATCAATCTCTTAAAACGATCAAAATCATGCAGTAGTAAATCTGCTCTTTTATAGGCTGCAAATCGTCGTGCCCACACAAATGTTAGCACATTGGTGTCAAACACTTTTCCTGTTTGTTTATTTACTTCTTTGAATAGCTCTTGTTTTAGTGCTAGCTTTCTTTCCTTATAAGCCTTTCTATTTTTTGAGCTCCACGCTTCTTTAATAATTTCATCTTGCCAGAATTTTTGATTTTGAGCATTTGTTATAGGTATAATCTCACTAATACCCCTGTAATCCTTCCACATAGCGTTAGCTACTTTGGCATGCAGCTTAGAAACCCCATTGGCTTTTTTAGACATTCTTAATGCAGAAACCGTATAATTAATCATGCCTCCGTTAACTACTTCTTCTTCTAATTCTTCATTAGAAAGTTGTCTTCCAAAAAACCCACATCGATTTAAATGCCATGCATCTCGTTCTTCATTTCCTGCTTTTTCTGGAGTATGCGTTGTAAAAACCATTTGATGTTTTGCAACACCTCTATCTCTTAAATAATAAAATGCTGGCAATGCATGTCCTTCGTTTAAATGGTAAGTCTCTGCACCACCTAAAGCCTCTACAACTTTAGCTCCACCAATACCCAAAACTATACTTTGTGATACACGTGTAACTTGGTTTTTATCGTATAAATGGTTTGTGATTGTTCTAGAGAGGTGATCGTTACCATCCACATCAGTTGTTAAAAAATACATAGGAACGGTACCAAAAATTTCCGGTTTTAAAACATAAGCCCTTACTTTTACATGCGGATTGTCATGCAACTTAATTTCAACTTCAATTCCTGTATCTTCAAGAAAGTTAAAATGTTTCTCATTAAACTCTGTTTTCAAGGTTTGGTCTTCATTTCTTGCTTGGTCATAATAACCATACTTCCATAGCATACCTATCCCTATCATATTTTGCTTCAACTCAAAGCCCGATCGCATATGAGAGCCAGCCAAAAACCCCAAACCACCAGAATAAATATTAAAACTTTGATCGATCCCAAACTCCATACTAAAATAGGCTACGCGCTTGCTATATGCCTTTGCAAGTTCGTACGGGTGATACCATTTACTATATATATGCTCCATGAAAAACGTATTGAAATTAAAAGTTTAAATGTAATGAAAACCGAGAGTTTATATATAAACTAAGTATGAATAAATTACAGCTTAGAAGTAATTTGTTTTGTTTCTAAAATTTCTAGAAAAACACAAAAAGTATATAGCAAAATACCAATTGCTATAAAACAAAAAAGCATCCCAATCTTCTTATTCAGAAAAAAGGAAAGCTTTCCATTGGTTACCAAGTAAACTTAGTAAACTACATCACGCCTAAGACGTGAACAACACAACATCTTTACACTAAAAAAGCTCTAATTTCTCAGAGCTTTTTTTTGCAATTTTGCGGTCTGGACGGGACTCGAACCCGCGACCCCCTGCGTGACAGGCAGATATTCTAACCAACTGAACTACCAGACCGTTGCTCTATTGCGGATGCAAATATACACGCCTTTTTTTATAAGTCAAATCTTTTTTTAAGTTTTTTAAAGTATTTTTTAGCAACCTCACAATTTACACTACAGAGTAAGAGTTCGGCTTAAAGGGAGTAATTAGCAGAGGCGAAAATAGTAAGAACCTTTTATCTGAACTTTTGGCGTTCCACCATATAGGCTGTTAGAATAGAATTGAAACTCTTGTTAATATCAGCCTCTACGTATTTGATTTTATATTGCATGCATTTTAAGCGTAGCGCTTCAAAATAGTTACGAACAGATGTGTTATAATTTTCTTTGATTGTATCAGCATATAAATTAATATACTCTCCCGTTTCAACATCTACAAAACGTTTGGGGCTATTATCAAAATCAAACAGCAATTCTTTTTCCTTATCAAAGACGTGAAACAGAATCACCTCATGTTTATTATACTTTAAATGCCGAAGTGCCTCGAACAACTTCACCTCATCTTCGGAGGTTTGAAACATATCCGTAAATAAAAATATCATTGAGCGCCTATGAATCTTTTCTGCTATTTCATGTAAATACTTATAGGTTTCTGTTTCTTTATTTAAAGGTTTCGAAATTACAGCATCGCTCAAATGGTTGAGTAACATTTGATGATGACGTTCACTACCCTTTTCGGGCGCGTAATAATCATATTCATCACTATACATACTTAAGCCAACAGCATCACGCTGCTTTTTTAAAATCTGCATTAAAGATGCTGCAGCCAATACCGAAAAGCCTATTTTATTTAAGCTATCAATGGAAAAAGATTCTAATTTTGGGTAATGCATGGAGCTACTGTTATCCAATATAATGTGGCAACGTAAATTCGTTTCATCATCATAACGTTTCGTGTAAAGCTTATCGGTTTTGGCATATAACTTCCAATCTATATGGCGTGTACTTTCACCACGATTGTAAATTTTATGTTCTGCGAATTCCGCTGAAAACCCATGAAACGGACTCTTATGCATCCCTGCAATAAAGCCTTCAACCACTTGTTTTGCAAGTAGCTCTAGGTTTTTAAAACCTTCGGCTTTATTAAGTTCTACTTGTATATCCATATGCCCCTCTTAATCTCCCCGAAGGGGAGGAAAAGCCCCTCCCTAGCCTCCCCGAAGGGGGAGGAACACTCATAAGGCTCAACTATATATTTATATTAAATATTTTCATGTTTTCAATACTCCTTACTTATGCATAAGAGTAAGAGTTCCCCCTTCGGGGGTTAGGGGGCCATCAGTTTATCCACTATGCCGTAGTCCACAGATTCTTCAGCTCCCATCCAGTGATCGCGATTAAAATCTTTCATCACCTTTTCAAAAGTCTGTCCACAATTATCAGCTAAAATCTTGGCACTTAGCTCCTTTGTTTTTAAAATCTCTTGAGCCGTAATTTCAATATCACTCGCTTGTCCTCGTGCGCCTCCACTTGGTTGATGAATCATCACACGCGCATGCGGCTGAATAAAACGCTTCCCTTTTGTACCTACCGATAATAAAATAGAACCCATAGAAGCTGCTAACCCCGTACAGATAGTTGACACATCACTCTTTAAGGACTGAATACAGTCATACACCGCAAAACCAGAAGTTACATAACCTCCAGGACTATTAATATACAATTGTATATCAGCAGTTTCCAACGCGTCTAAATATAATAATCTATCAATGACATGTTTGGCAGACTTGTCATCCACCTGTCCCCACAAAAATACTTTGCGTTGCTCAATTAACTTACTATCTATGGCGTCTTGTATTTTTAGTTTACTCATCTTAATATTTTATTTAATAAACATCTAAAATAAAAAAAAGGTTCACCATATGGCAAACCTTTTCAACTTTCTTTTCTTTTTCTACTACAAAAGCGAATCTATCGCGTCTGTGTATGCATTCTTAGGCGCAACACCAACTTGTCGTCCAACCACTTCACCATTCTGAAACACCAAAACTGTTGGAATATTACGCACACCGTATTTCGCAGCAAACTCTTGGTTAGCATCAACATCTACCTTACCAACAACAGCTTTACCTTCATACTCATCGCTAATTTGCTCAATTACTGGGCCAACCATTCTACAAGGTCCACACCAAGCAGCCCAAAAATCTACCAATACTGGTTTATCACTTTTTAATACTGTTTCTTCAAACGTCGCATCTGTTATTTCTAATGCCATAATATATATTTAATAAGTTCTTAATTCCTTTTAATCATACAAAATTAGTCAAAAAATATTCCAAAGCTTACAAACCGTCAATTTGTTTTCCCTATAACGGCATCAGTTAGGTTTATTTGGTTTGGGCGCAACCCCTCCTTAGGCCGGGGTCGGGCTATCCGTAAATAGTTTTGGCTCGATGCGCGCCTCGCAAAAAGCTAGAGTTTATCCTAAGCGCAGTCGAAGGGCTACTATCCCTTGCGTATGGCATACCTAGAAAATTATATGCTAACATTTTCCTTCTGTCCCGTTCAGCTTATTAAACTGAAAATACCCAAAAATTAGACTAGAACCACATACAATATTTAAAAAATGTTCCATAAAAGTATCGCCATTAACTATTCCAAAAAAAGAAGCAGACAATGCCATAGAACCAATAACTAGTAATAAATTTTTAGTTGCTTTCATAGTAATATGTTTTAATAGCATATCTGTAGCAAAACACTGCAAAATGTTACAATTTGCTATTATACTGCAGCAAAACCCTAAATTTCAAACTAGTTTACACTTCGATTAAAAAATCTTAATTCAACTTAAACCTAAAATCTTGGGCCTCTAACTCATTTAATAACTCCTGAGATACCTTGACCTTTTGTTTTCTACTTGGCATCGTTAATTTCATTTGTTCCCTAGTATCGTATATTAAAAAATTTAAAGCTTGATTCCCTGGATGCATGTGCAGTAACTCTTTTAAAGCAATTATTTTTTGCTCTGTTAAATCTTTAATATCAACCTGTATGGATAGTTTTTTTGTATACTGTTCCATCACATCATGCAATAACTGGAAACTGTTGAATTGTAACCGCGGATCACTTTTTTTCCCTGTATCCTTATTTACCCATCCTTCTCGAACAAAAGTTTTTACAAACACAAAATTATTCTGCAACAAAAAATGTCTATGCTTTAGATACTCTTCACCAAAAATTCTAAACTCGTAACTATCGGTATAATCTTCAACAGTAAATAATGCCCACCCTTTGCCTTGTTTACTCACACGATGTTGCACATCGGTCACTACACCTCCAAATACTAGTTCTCGGTTTACATAAGGCTCCAAGTTATTAAACATGCCCACTGTGGCATTACAAAAGGTGTTCATCTCCGTTTTAAAATCGTCTAATGGATGACCGGAAATATAAACTCCAACGACTTCCCGCTCTTTACTCAAGGTCTTCATTGTGCCCCACTCTTCACAAGGCGGCACTTCTGGCTCAGGTATTTGCACATCGCTGGCTTCTCCAAACAGACTTACTTGTGCAGAATTTTCATTTTCCTTGTACTTCTGTGCATATTTAATGGCTTTCTCTAAAAAGGTAATGCCGTCTCCATCATCATGAAAGTATTGTGCACGATGAGTGTCTCCCAATCCATCGAAACCACCTGCCAAGGCTAAGTTTTCAAAGGCTTTTTTATTAGCCGCTCGCAAATCAATACGCTTTGCTAAATCGAAAATAGATTTATATGGTCCCTCTTTTTTTCTGTTTTCTACAATAGTCATTACTGCTCCATGGCCTACACCTTTTATGGCACCCATACCGAAACGCACTGCACCATCTTTATTTACAGAAAATTTATAGTAACTCTCGTTCACATCTGGCCCTAAAACATCCAACTTCATGCGTTTACACTCTTCCATAAAGAACGTTACCTGCTTAATGTCGTTCATGTTGTTTGAGAGCACCGCAGCCATATATTCTGCAGGATAATGCGCTTTTAAATAAGCTGTTTGGTAGGCAATCCACGCATAACATGTGGAATGTGATTTATTAAAGGCGTAACTCGCAAACGCTTCCCAGTCCTTCCATACTTTTTCTAAAACTTTAGCGTCATGTCCATTGGCCGTGGCTTGTTCAATAAACTTAGGTTTCATTTTTGCTAGAACCGCGATTTGCTTTTTCCCCATCGCTTTACGGAGTACATCAGCTTCACCTTTGGTAAAATCCGCCAATTTTTGCGACAATAACATCACCTGCTCTTGATACACGGTTATACCATAGGTTTCCTTAAGGTATTCTTCCATGGCTGGCAAGTCGTATTCGATGTCTTCATCACCATGTTTTCTTCTTACGAAACTTGGAATATATTCCATTGGCCCTGGACGATAAAGCGCATTCATTGCAATTAAATCTTCAAAAACCGTCGGCTTTAAATCGCGAAGGTGTTTTTGCATTCCGGGAGATTCGTATTGAAATACCCCAACAGTTTCTCCTCGTTGGAATAACTCATACGTCTTTTCATCATCTAAAGGAAAACTTTCAGGATCAAGCTGAATATCATGTTTGGCTCTAACAATTTTTACGGTGTCTTTAATCAAAGTCAAGGTCTTTAATCCTAAGAAATCCATTTTCAATAAGCCTGCAGATTCTACAACAGAATTATCAAACTGCGTAACGTACAAATCGGAATCCTTTGCAGTTGCTACTGGAACGAACTTGGTAATGTCATCTGGTGTGATAATAACACCACAAGCATGAATCCCTGTATTTCTTACTGAACCTTCAAGCGCTCGAGCCGTATTCACGGTTTCAGCTTCTAAATCACTTCCTTCAGAAATATTTAAAAGTTGATTGACTTTTTCTAAATCTTCTGCCCTGAATTTCTTTCCGAGCTCCTTTTCATCTAAACCAAAAATCTTATTCAGTTTAGACATATTTGGTATTAGTTTCGCAATTCTATCGGCGTCAAATAATGGTAAATCCAGTACTCGCGCGGTATCACGAATAGACGATTTTGCCGCCATAGTACCATACGTGATAATTTGAGCCACTTGGTTAGCGCCATATTTTTCAATCACGTAATCCATAACACGACTTCTTCCTTCATCATCAAAATCGATATCAATATCTGGCATACTGATACGATCTGGATTTAAAAAACGCTCAAAAAGCAAATCGTACTTCAGCGGGTCAATATTTGTAATCCATAAACAGTATGCAGCTACAGAACCTGCTGCAGAACCACGACCTGGACCCACAGAAACATCCATATTTCTGGCTTCGCGGATAAAGTCTTCAACAATTAAGAAATATCCAGGATAACCCGTGTTTTCAATAACGTTTAACTCAAAATCGAGACGTTCTGTAACTTCTTCTGAAAGCGGTTCACCATAACGCTTTTTGGCACCTTCATACACCAAATGTCTTAAATAGGCATTCTCACCACGCTTACCACCATCAACCTCATCCTCCTCATGTTTGAATTCATCTGGAATATCGAAAGCAGGCAACAAAACATCACGCGCCAATTGAAATGCCTCCACTTTATCAACCACTTCTTGAACATTTAAAATTGCTTCGGGAATATCTCGAAATAGCGCCTTCATTTCTTCTGAAGACTTAAAATAGTATTCTTGGTTAGGCAACCCGTAACGATACCCGCGACCACGACCAATTGGTGTAGCCTGTTTTTCACCATCTTTTACACACAATAAAATATCATGCGCGTTGGCATCTTCTTGTTTTTGGTAGTAGGTGTTATTAGTTGCAACTAGTTTTACATCATGCTTTTTTGCCAATTTAATCAAGGTTGGATTAACACGGTTTTCATCCTCTTGATCATGGCGCATTAACTCTACGTACAAATCGTTCCCAAACTCTTTCTTCCACCAAAGCAAAGCTTCTTCGGCTTGGTTTTCGCCAATATTTAAGACCTTACTAGGTACTTCGCCATATAAATTTCCGGTCAACACAATTAAATCTTCCTTGTATTGCTGAATCAATTTTTTATCAATTCTTGGTAAATAATAAAACCCATCTACAAAGGCATGAGAAGATAGTTTTGCTAAATTGTGATAGCCATTTTTATTCTTTGCAAGTAAAACTATTTGATAACCATTATCTTTTCTGGTTTTATCGGTATGGTCTTCACAAACAAAAAATTCGCAGCCCACAATAGGCTTTATAAGTTTTACTTCAGTAGTTTCTCCTTTTTCTTCGGCTGCTGTAATTTTTGCTGTTATACCACTGTTTACTTTATTTACGGCATTCACAAAGTGAAATGCGCCCATCATATTGGCATGATCGGTTAACGCTACTGCTGGCATGTTATGTTCTGCGGCCGCATTTACCAAATCTGCTACGCTCATGGTGGATTGCAATACCGAAAACTGGGAATGGTTATGCAAATGCACAAATTCTACATCGGCTAAATCGGATACATTTTGTTTTATCTCTTCAGAAGAAATACTAGATTTCGTCTTTTTAACGTGCTCCCTAATTTTAGCACTTTCTTTTTTAAGATTAACGTGCTTTAATCCGATAGTTTGAATCGTGTCAGGATTCGCTTGTTTGAAGTTCTTAAAATAATCAGGCTGAACATCGAGCTGTTCTTTAGTGTATTCGCCTAAGCGTACCAGCTCTAAAAAACAGCGCGTTGTTGCTTCTACATCGGCAGTGGCATTATGGGCTTCAGCGAATGGTTCATTGAACAAAAACTCATGGAGCTCAGTTAAGGTTGGTAGTTTAAATTTACCGTAACGTCCTCCTGGAATCTGACATAATTGCGCCGTATGTTCTGTACAGGTGTCTAAAACGGGAAGTTCTTGTAGCGGATTTGCAACATGGCCTCGCACAAACTCCGCACCCATGATGTTCAAATCGAACTTTACATTCTGGCCTACAACAAATTTGGTTTTACCTAGAGCTTCGTTAAACTTTTCTAGAACTTCTGCTAAAGGCACACCTTGCTCCTCTGCTAATTCGGTAGAAATGCCATGAATTTTCTCAGCATCATATGGAATATTAAATCCTTCAGGTTTCACCAAGTAATCTTGATGATCAATACAGTTCCCCATCGCATCATGAAGTTGCCATGCAATTTGTATACACCTCGGCCAGTTATCAACATCTGTAATTGGTGCGTCCCAGCGTTTTGGTAAACCTGTGGTTTCTGTATCAAAAATTAAGTACATATAAGGTGTTTATTTGTTGATTCGTTTTACCGCTAACAAGAAAATAACGAGCATATAAAAATAGGTAGAATTTGCACTTATTTAAAACGGAGTTATTAAGAGTTTTGAACAAAAAAATCCCGCTTGATTTTCATCAAGCAAGATTAATTTACTTAACCCAAATAATTAATGCCTATGACACTAACGCTTCGTGTACTTTTTCAGTATTAATGGCTGACTGAATTGAACTTCTATGTCTAGATAACATAGCATCGATAGTTGGCGGTAAGGTTCTATCCTTCAAGATTTCATCGTACTCTTCTAGACTCGCCTCTTCGCCCCTTATAGCTTCTTCTAATATTGCTTCTTCATCGTTAGTTGAAAATAGCGATTTTAAACTCATCCAGTTTCTATGTACTGCGCCTTTAAAGCTGCCTGAATCTTTTGGATCTTCGCCATAGCGCAAAATTTCTGTCCTAATCTCTTTAGCAAATTCACTACGCTCGGTTGCTCTTCGCTTAAAAAAGATTTTTAAAGTTGGACTATCTACGTTTTCAGCAGAATTAAGATACCCTTTTTCGGCATCATAATTCTTTATTAATAATTCGTTTAACTTGTTTGAAATTTTCTCAGTGTACTTCATAATATCATTTTCATTTTTAAATTTCAATATGTTTTTTAAAGATGCGTATTGTTTCACATCTGCATTCTTAATATACAGCAAATAAAGCTTTCTGTCAAGCTATTTAACAGGGTTTATCATAGTTTTAAGAATGATTAACATAATAGAAGCCCATTTAAGATAATTTATCATAAATTAGGCTTCTAATTTTTAACATTATGACGGTTAAACGCTTTATTTTACTAGCAATTTCATTATTTTTTTTGAACTGTAAATCACAAAACACACCATTATATATAGGTACAGGTAGTGAAGGAGAAAGTAAAGGTATTTATAAGGTAGATTTTAATTCTAAAACAGGAGAAGTCTCTAACATCACATTAGCTGCAAAAGCTAAAAGCCCTACTTTTATTGCATTTGCTCCTAACAAGAAATTCATATATGCTGTGGGCGAAGGTAGTGAGGAAACAGGTGTGTCTTCATTTAAATTACATAGTGAAGACAAACTTAAATTGATTAACTCTGTGAGCAGTAATGGCAAAGGGCCATGCCATATTGCTGTAAATGAAACAGGCACGAAAGCAGTGGTTTCTAATTACGGTGGTGGCACTATTGCTATATATGATATTAATACTGATGGAAGCTTAAATGAAGCAGCACAAGTTTTTAATCATAATAAAGGCGACCAACCAGCAAGAGCACATTCAGCACAGTTTCATAATAATGACTTATATGTCGCCGACTTAGGTAATAATGCGGTTTATAATTATGCGTTGGACAACGGAAATTACATTTTAAAATCTGATGCTATTGTTGACATGGAAGGAAACCTGGGCCCGCGTCATTTTGCGCTCACTAAAGACGATAGATTTATTTATGTGATTAATGAATATGGCGGCTCCATAACTTCTATTGAAAAAACGGATTCTGGTTTTAAACAAATTGATTTTGATACTACCCTAAACGATAATTACAAGGGAAAAGTAGCATGTGCTGATATCCATTTATCTAAAGATGAGCGTTTTTTGTACGGTTCTAATCGTGGTGAAAACACAATTGCTCTTTTTAGTAGAAATGTAGAAGACGGCACCATTGAACGTATTGAAAACGTAAGTACAGAAGGGAACTGGCCTCGAAATTTTACACTAGATCCCTCTGGAAAATTTCTTCTTGTTGCCAATAGAAGAAGTAGTAATATTTCAGTGTTTAAAATAGACACCAAAATTGGTAAATTATCTTTTTTACAAAGCATTGAACTACCTAATCCAACTTGTTTATTGTTTTAAGTTTTTAACCCATTAATTTCCAGATATTAAAAAATAAAATTTCGAATCAAAAATTCTATTGGAATTCAAAAAATATGGTATATTTGCGCCCTCATTAATAACCGAGGTCGAGAACCTCAAATAATTAATTACTATGCCAGTAAAAATTAGATTACAAAGACACGGTAAAAAAGGGAAACCTTTCTACTGGATCGTAGCAGCAGACTCACGATCAAAAAGAGATGGTAAATACCTAGAAAAATTGGGTGCTTACAATCCTAACACAAACCCAGCAACTGTAGAATTAGACGTTGATGGCGCTGTAAAATGGTTACAAAATGGTGCACAACCAACCGATACAGCAAGAACACTTCTATCTTACAGAGGTGCTTTATTAAAAAACCATCTTGCAGGTGGTGTTAAAAAAGGTGCTTTAACTGAAGAGCAAGCGGAAGCAAAATTTACTGCTTGGTTAGAAGAAAAAGAAGCTAAAATTCAAGCGAAAGCCGAAGGGTTATCAGAAGCTGAAGCTAAGGCTAAAGCAGATGCATTAGCAGCTGAAAAGGCAGTTAATGAAGCAAGAATAGCTGCGGCTGCTCCTGTTGTTGAAGAAGCTGAAGATGCGAGTGAAGAAGTTGAAGCTTTAGAAGAAGCTGCTGAAGAAAGTGCTGCGGCTGCAGACTCTGAAGCAGGTGAAAAAGAAGAAGAATAAAAATTAATTTTTTATACTTTTAAACTCCGATAGAAATATCGGAGTTTTTTTATTTATAAACATCACATAGAGCGCGGTCGAAATATTTTAATATGACATTTAGTAGTTCTTTACCGCGCACGAACAGGTATAATCATGAAAAAAGAAGATTGTTTTTACTTAGGTAAAATTGTAAAAAAGTATAGCTTTAAAGGTGAGGTTCTAGCAAAATTAGACACAGACCAGCCAGAACTTTACGAAAACCTTGATGCTATTTTTTTAGAATTGCGTAACAATCTTGTTCCTTTTTTTGTAGAACATTCCCAACTTCACAAATCTGAATTACTCAGGCTTAAATTTGAAGATGTAGATACTGAAGTAGATGCAGACGCCATTATGAAATGTGGTTTATTTCTACCTCTCGATTTATTACCTAAACTTGAAGGCAACAAATTTTACTTCCATGAAGTAATTGGGTTTACCGTAAGAGATAAAAACTTTGGAGATGTCGGCACTATAAAAGCAATTAATGATACTACTGCGCAATCGCTTTTTGAAATTGACAGGAATGGTACTGAGATTTTAATCCCGATGAATGATGAATTTATAATAACCGTAGACAGAGACAACAAAACTATTCTTGTTGAAACACCTGAAGGTTTAATTGATTTATATCTAGAGGAATAGGTTATGTCTGAACAACTTTTTCAATTTAAACAATTCTCTATTCAACAAGACCAATGTGCCATGAAAGTAGGTACAGATGGCGTACTTTTAGGCGCATGGACTTCGGTTGAACACAATCCTTATAATATTTTAGATATTGGTGCTGGTACAGGTATTTTAAGCCTCATGATGGCACAACGAAGCAATGCACAACAAATAGAAGCTATAGAAATTGATGATGATGCCTTTGAACAATGCGCTGAAAACTTTGAAAACTCACCTTGGAACGACAGACTTTTTTGTTTTCATGCGTCTCTATTAGAGTACATTGAAGCTGTTGATGAAAAATTTGATCTTATTATTTGCAATCCACCCTTTTATTCCGAAGATTACAAAACAAATAATACATCAAGAGATTTAGCTCGTTTTAGCGATGCCATGCCAATGGAACATATCATTTTGGCTGTTGTTAAATTTCTATCAGATAAAGGTAAGTTTTCTATAGTCCTTCCTTTTAAAGAAGAAAAAAAATATATAGAGGAAGCTAGTCTTATTCATCTGTTTCCAAATCGTATTTTACGCGTTAAAGGCAATCCAACTTCCGATATAAAACGAAGCCTTATTGAATTTTCTTTCCACAAAAGCAATATCATAATTCGCGAACTGGTTATTGAAACCCAAAGACACCAATACACCCAAGATTATATTGACCTAACTAAAGATTTCTACTTGAAAATGTAATGATATCAATAAAGATTCTTTAAATTTGATAAAATTAAATGATGAATTCTTAAAAAAACATAAGATTCGTTGCTAATTCTTATTTTTAAACCTCATTGATGTTGCTATGAAGCCAGACCTATTTGAAGCTCCAGATTACTACAATTTAGACGAATTACTTACCGATGAGCATAAACTGGTACGTGGTGCTGCCCGAGAATGGGTTAAACGAGAGGTGTCTCCCATTATTGAAGACTATGCACAAAAAGGAGAGTTTCCAAATCAAATTATTAGTGGTCTCGCTGAAATTGGCGCTTTTGGCCCATATATTCCTATGGAATATGGCGGCGCTGGTTTAGATCAAATTTCATACGGATTGATTATGCAAGAAATAGAGCGTGGTGATTCAGGCGTGCGGTCTACTGCATCTGTACAATCCTCTTTAGTGATGTATCCCATTTGGAAATACGGAAACGAAGAACAACGCCAAAAGTACCTACCTAAATTAGCAAGCGGCGAATGGATGGGGTGTTTCGGATTAACAGAACCAGACCATGGTAGCAATCCTGGAGGTATGACCACCAATTTTAAGGATAAAGGCGACCACTATTTACTTAACGGTGCAAAAATGTGGATAAGCAATGCGCCATTTGCGCAAATAGCTATTGTTTGGGCCAAAAATGAAGAAGGTAGAATTCATGGGTTAATCGTAGAACGAGGAATGGAAGGATTTACCACCCCTGAAACACATAATAAATGGTCGTTGCGTGCATCAGCCACCGGCGAGCTTATTTTTGATAATGTAAAAGTGCCAAAAGAAAATTTACTGCCCAATAAGTCTGGCTTAGGCGCACCTTTAGGCTGTTTAGATTCTGCAAGATATGGTATCGCATGGGGAGCCATTGGCGCAGCTATGGATTGTTATGACACAGCATTAAGGTATAGTAAGGAGCGCTTGCAATTTGGGAAACCTATAGGCCAGTTTCAACTGCAGCAAAAGAAACTTGCTGAAATGATTACTGAAATTACCAAAGCACAACTATTAGCATGGAGGTTGGGCGTAATGCGAGAAAATGGTACAGCAACTTCCGCGCAAATATCTATGGCGAAACGTAATAATGTTGATATGGCAATTCATATTGCGCGTGAAGCAAGACAAATATTAGGAGGTATGGGAATTACTGGCGAATACAGTATTATGCGGCATGCTATGAATTTAGAAAGTGTGATTACTTATGAAGGTACACATGATATTCATTTATTGATTACGGGCTTAGACATCACAGGCCTTAACGCCTTTAAATAGCGCTTTTTTTGGTCCTATACCTTTTTTTATACTTCATTGTTATTAAAAAAGACCTATAATATGATTTTTGACAGGTTTTAAGAATAATTCTCACGGTAATTTTGTTTCGCACAAGAATGTATTGGTTTTACATTCAATAGTTTAAATTATCATGAAAGAATTAAGAAAAGACATTATCCAATTCACCAATTTACAATTAGCTTCTCTAGGACAACCTACATTTAAAGACAAAGAAAATAGTAAAACGCAATATTGCAATCCTAAGTTTGAAGAATTAACAAGCGGATTAATTAAAGGCTTTCAAGAAAAATCGCGTCTTTTAGCCACTCATCATTGTCCAGCAGATTCAAGAATTCAAAATTTTTTAAATGATTATTTAAAAGATGTTTCTTTTAACAAACCATACATAATTCCAAATAACACTTTAGTGTTATCCAAAAAAGGACAAGCCAGAGAAGTAAGCTTACCTCCTGATGGCACTACTTTTAAGAGTGATTTGGTGACTTCTAACAGAGTGAAACAAGGTATTTTAAACAATCCCTTACATGATAAACGAACTACCAAAGGCACATTTCATATTGTTGAAGGCGGCCTACCAGTACCTTTAGACAAAAAGGAAGTCCCTAAAATCGCGTTTGCTCATTTTTTAAATTCAGCATTCTCACCACCAAAGGATTTAAAAGTCTTGCCTTTTACTTCTAGTCAAGAAGACAAGGCCGAGGTAATGGTATCCATGTTGTTGAGACCCACCGTTTGTCCGGAGGTAAAAGGTGTAACATCAAAAAAATCATTAGAAGTTCGTTTTTTTGCGCCAGGTAATTTAGTAAGTAACCTAGATTTCGTAGAATCAATTTTTGGTAATGCAGGAGACCCCAACTTGGCACAAAATGATGCCGCTTTAGACACGGATCATTGGACAGGACATACAGGCTGTATTGTACTAGCACCACAACTTAAAACTTTAAAGAAAAAAGATGTTGGCTTACCACATTATGATGAAGCTACAGAACGCCAGCGTAGAGATGGTATGTGTTGGAAAGACGAAAACGAACTGTACAATGACGGTAGTGCTTTTAAAATTACTTGTAGAGACGATAGAGGCGTTGTAGTAACTTTAATCGCCGATAACTATTATGGATACTCTAAGAAGGAGATAAAAACACAAATTAGTTATTCTGCCAATTTATTTGGTTTAGTTGAAGAAGAACATGCTGGTGGTGCCATTGCCTTTGCCAGAAGAGTTATGGGTGACACCCTTGATGGAAGAGACTATACTGAGTTCCACAACTATCGCCACAGTTTTGAAAACGTAAAAGAACTGCTAGGAGACAGTATTGATGTGCAACCTGAAGGTTACGCTATAGACAAAAAGTACCCCAACATTCTTTACATTCCTGAATTTGCCTATGTAAATACTAATACCAATAGTATTACTTGGGAACACAAAGGAAAACCACAAAAATTAACATTATCGCCCTACAAAACCTATGTACATCCCACAGGTAATAAATTTAGGCTGGAAAAACACAAGGCAGTTGATCTTTGGCGCATTGTAGACACCTTTGCGGAAGGTGTGTTTTGCCATAAACCCTGTACGGTATCAGGTGGTGGAAAATCAGAAATTTCAAAATCTATGCAAAACGCAATTACCTACAGTAATTTCAACATTATAGATATTGAAGAAGACTTTAAAAAAGCAGATGAAATTATAGAATTTAATTATTCTACACGTTGGAAAGTAAAAGATCCTAATAGACCGAAATCAAGACACTTTTTAAGTGAAGAAAGATCTCTGAGTTCTGCGGTAAAGCTATTAATTCCTTCAGAGGAAAACTCAGATGAATATAATGAATTCTTAAAAAATATCCCTGTTCACATCCGTTCCCTTGTATTATTTGTAAAGCGCTTATACAGACAAGCACATGGCACCTTAAACTGGAAAGAATACATGTCTGTAGAAATTGTAAACGGCAAAAAGGGCACAGGATTAAGGTATAATAATACGCCTGTTATGGGTAGTTATGTTCGTATTGGTTTTAACCAGAAAGGCAACTGGATGTTAAACAAATTGCGTTCGGATTTTTCCCCTAGTGAAAAAATACAAACTGAAGATGATATTTCTGCATCCATTACTTTACCTAGAGAACAATTACAAAACCTCAATCCAGAGTTCACTAACAAGAGTTTAAAAGTACTTACCAATTGTGAAGCACATCTATTCCAAAGACCTGATGAGGCTGTAGTGAGAGGTTACGATAAAGGTGCAGAGTTAGATTTAATAACAGATGGCCGATTCTTAACCAATTATGAGTTAATGAAAAAAGAGGATGCAATTGCACTTTATGAGGACACTATAAATTTTGACAAGTACACCAAACCGGTACAAGACTTTATAGAAGGTATTGTAAAAAGCGATAAAGAAGAGGAATATTTTGTAGTACCATCTCACACACGAATTGTTGATGGAGAACCTACTAAAAACCCGCGCTACTTGGAACCTAATAGGTTTTTTAATGAAACAGAAGCCTCCTATTTAGCCGATATGGGCGTGCGCTTAGCTAGACAAGTAAAAATTGAAGAACCTATAGTACATGTTGTAAATGCCGTTTTACCAGGAAGAAGAAATAATCCTGTTGACAAAAAAGCCGGAATTCGCCCATTAGCCGTTTACAACCCAATACATTACCAAGAAACTCCAGAATTGTTTATGGACTTTATTTGTAGCTTAACGGGTAAATCGCCATCTACTACTGGTGCAGGTTCTGAAGGCGCATTAACTAAAGCACCGTTTAACATGTTAACGCCAACAACAGATTTAAACAATGCACTACTATCCCATATTCTTACAGAATCGAACGGATTTAGTACTGCTGCAGGATATGTTGGTGCTGAAAACAAAATAGACCATGATGTAAGCTTATTAATTCCAGAAATTTGGGCAAGATTAGAACCAATTGATAGAGATCCAAAAGCTTTAATCGCTAATGGTTCTTTAGAAAAGCTTAATGATTTTGAATATGAAGGGGAAACTATTTTAGCGAGTAGATTGGGCTATAGAATTACAAAAACATTTAATTACAGGTGTTTAAATAGAATTTTTGATGAGCCAAATGCCGTATTTAGCGAACGTATGCTTAAACCAGAATTGCAAGGATTAGATGATTATGTAGACGGCATTAAAAACATAGTTGAAGCACAGCAAAAAGTGGCACTAAATTATTTTAAGGACGGTAGCGTAGCGTCTGCTATTCCACCGCTAAAAATCCTACTACATATAATGGCCTACGGACATTACGAAGGCAAGGATATTAGCGATCCTGAACTACGTAAATTATTCGATAGAGATTATATTATTAATAGCGAGTGGTATAAAGACCGTTTAAAACTAAAACAACAAAAAGACATGTGTTTTTATGACGCACAAATTGCTTATCTCGAAGATTTTATTGCTAATCCTCAAAACGAAATCTTAGTTGCTGAAATGAAGATTAAGCAAAAACTAGAAGCTTTAAAAGTAGCTTATGAAAATGTAAAATCAAATTCGTATCTAGAAAGTTTAGTTGGAACTATTGGTGCAGATCCTTTATTTAGAAAAGCTAGTTAACATCTGTTATAAATATTTTTAGATTACTAGATAAAATCTGGATGCACATCCAGATTTTATTGTTTTATCGCAAAGTTGTATCTTTAAAATAAAAATGAAATTAAACTTTCCTTTGCTATGGATTGGTTTGATCTTTTTAGTAACTATTAGGTGTTCCGCAAATTCAGAGTTAAATACTGAGACACCTGAAATGGAAATTGATGATCAAACAAAACCTGATGACACTAACCCAGAAAACCAAAGTACTTTAAAAATATTGTCTCTAGGTGATAGCTATACCATAGGTGAAAGCGTTTGTGCAACCTGTAGATTTCCAGAACAGCTTAAAGATAGCATTAAAGAAAAAATTGCCGATCGAGAGGTTGAACTAAAAGTAATTGCCAGAACAGGATGGACAACAACTGCACTAAAAAGCGCCATTAGTAATGAAACACTCGCTGAAGATTATGATTTAGCAACATTACTCATTGGTGTAAATAATCAATATCAACGTAGACCTTTTGATGTATTTGAAAAAGAGTTTCCAGAATTAGTCTCCGAAGCTATAAAATATGCCAGTGGTAAAAAAGCAAACCTTATTGTTATTTCAATTCCAGATTATGCCTTCACCCCTTTTGGGAACGGAAACTCGAGCATTTCTCAAGACATTAACATTTATAACAATTACATCGAAGATTACTGCAAACAGTACAGCATTACTTATGTATTTATTACCGACATTACCAGACAGGGGCTTGAAAACCCCAATTTAGTGGCTAGCGACGGATTGCATCCTTCTACGTTTGCTTACACACAATTTGTAAGTAGAATGCTGCCTTCTGCTTTAGAAAAAATAGGATATACTACAGACTAAATTACCTATATTAGCCCAAAGTAGTACAAGTAAATGTTTTCTTCAAAAAAGAGATTAGACCGCGCCTACAAAAATGCTAAAATTGTTGACTTTGACGACGATAGTAAGTTTATCCTTTTTAGTGATTGTCATAGGGGCGACAACAGTTTTGCCGACGATTTTGCCAATAACCGAAACATTTATTTTCATGCCCTAAAACATTATTACGCTGAAGGATTTCAATATTGTGAATTGGGTGATGGCGATGAACTTTGGGAGAACCTATCCTTTGATTCCATTTTAAATGCGCATAAAAATGTATTCATGCTTATGAAATTGTTTCATAAGGATAAGCGTTTACACATGATATATGGTAACCATGATATGGTATACCGAGACCCAAATTATGTAAAAGAGCATTTATCGACTTATTTTGATCCAAAAGTAGGCGAAGATGTAGAACTTTTTGGAGACATTACCTATCATGAAGGTATTGTTTTAAAACATTGTTCTACTGAACAGGAATTATTCTTAACCCATGGACACCAAGCCGATTGGTGGAATTACCTTTTTTGGAAATGGAGCAGATTTTTGGTACGTATCCTTTGGAAACCTTTAAACGTTATGGGAATTGCAGACCCTACAAGTCCTGCTAAAAATTACAAAGAACTTATTAAAGTAGAACGACGCACCAAAAAATGGATTATAGAGAATAACAACCTATTAACCATTACAGGGCACACGCATCGCCCTCGCTTCCCAGAGCCTGGAGACATTGCTTTTTTTAATGATGGTAGTTGCGTTCACCCCAGAAGTATTACAGGTTTAGAAATTGAGAACGGCGCTATTTCTTTAATTAAATGGCAAATTGCTACTAAAGATGATGGCACGTTGCAGATTGTAAGAATGCTATTGGAAGGCCCAAGTAAGTTACAGGATTATAGAACGGATTGAAATTAAATACTAGATTCTTGCATGACAGGAATGAAAAATACGCTCCAAAAACGTTACGAAGGCTTCTTAAAAACACCTTGTTTGTGGAAAAGTGACGTTATTTTTAATTTGATGCAATTTGAGATTATTTCTACATCTTCGAAAATTGATATTGATATCGATCAAAACCTTCGCTTAGGGAAATATATTGAGCGCTTTGTGTCTTTTGAATTGAGTCAACAAAAAAATATTCATGTTTTAGCTGAAAATATTCAGATACAACAAGAAAAACTAACTTTAGGTGAGTTAGATTGTTTAATTCTGAAAGATGAGCAGCCTATTCATTTAGAAATTATTTACAAATTTTATTTATATGATGATTCGGTAGGCACTTCTGAAATTGACCATTTTATTGGTCCAAACCGAAAAGATGCGTTAATCGAAAAGCTTACCAAATTAAAAGATAAGCAACTACCACTATTACACACTAATACCTGTAAAACCTATCTTAATACATTTGATTTAAAAGCTGAAACCATAAAACAGCAAGTGTATTTTAAAGCGCAGTTATTTTTACCATTTTCTAATCAGAATATGCAATTACAGCATTTGAATAATAACTGTGTCATTGGCTTTTACTTTACCAAAAGCGAACTAACAACATTTAAAAGTTGTAAATTTTATATTCCAACTAAAAAAGATTGGTTGCTTATACCTCACACCAATGTAAGTTGGTTGAATTTTGAAGAAATTTGTACAATTAGTAATAGCTATATAACACAACAGTACTCGGCTTTACTTTGGATAAAGTTTAAAAACGGTACGCTCAAAAAAGTGTTTTTTGTTTGGTGGTAGAATTACTCCAACTAACTCTCTGGGGCTAATTCTACCGCGAGCCCCTCCATATCAGGCGTCATTTGGATTTGACATCCCAAGCGCGAGTTGTCTTGCACATCAAAAGCTTCAGATAACATTGCTTCCTCGTCATCAGACATGGGTGGCAGTTCCGTTTCGCTCAACACATAACATTGGCAAGAGGCACACATGGCCATACCACCACAAACACCAATGGTACCTTCTGGAGCCAGTTCGTAAGAACGTACTACTTCCATTAAATTCATAGCCATATCGGTTGGGGCAACAATATCGTGGGTTACACCGTCTCTATCTGTTATCTTTATGTTTATGTCTTGCATGGTTTACTATTTGTGCTACTCTATGAGCATAACATTTTTCGTGCCGCAAATTTAAGTGAAGTTTTTAAACTTTTAAATGTTTTTCCTACTAATTTAATAGGATTTAAAAAAATTGAGGATTATTTAATTTTGTGACAATTTTTAGTAGGCTTTATTATGAAAAAGCATCTAAAACTGAATCTTTTTAAGGATTTAAATATGGTTACAGCTCAATATTAACCACCTGCTCTATTTGTGGCGCATATTTTTTAATCGTCATTTCTACTCCAGATTTTAGTGTCATTTGGTTTACACTACAACCAACGCAAGCGCCTTGTAATTGCACCCTAACGAGCTTGTCATCTTCAATGGACAATAACGAAATATCGCCACCATCACTTTGTAGGAACGGACGGATTTCATCCAAGGCTTTTTCAACGTTTGATTTTATTTCTTCACTGGTCATTATTTCAATTTTAATATCTTAAAAAACTTGAGGCTACATCAAGTTCAACTCTTATTTTTTTACAGCTGAACACCCAGCCATTGTGGTGATTTTTATAGCTTCAGTTGGTGGTAAATTTTCGTTTCGCCTTACAACTTCCTGTACTACATTTTGGGTTATTTTTTCAAATGCTTGCTCTAGTGGCGTTGCCGTTTGTAATGCTGCAGGGCGACCTATATCACCCGCTTCCCTAATACTTTGTACTAATGGAATTTCTCCTAAAAATGGTACTTCTAAATCTTCAGCTAGGTTTTTTGCGCCTTCTTGTCCAAAGATATAGTACTTATTTTCAGGTAATTCTGCTGGTGTAAAGTACGCCATATTTTCAATTATTCCTAAAACTGGTACTTGAATACTATCTTGTTGAAACATTGCTACACCTTTCTTAGCATCAGCTAAAGCTACATTTTGCGGTGTACTTACAACAACTGCTCCAGTTATTGGTAAGGATTGCATGATGCTTAAATGGATATCACCTGTTCCAGGAGGTAAATCTAGTAACAAGAAATCAAGCTCTCCCCAATGCGCATCAAAAATCATTTGATTTAATGCTTTTGCTGCCATTGGTCCGCGCCATACTACTGCCTGATCTGGTTGGGTGAAAAACCCAATAGATAATACTTTTACGCCGTAGTTCTCAATAGGTTTCATTTTAGATTTCCCGCCTACGTTTACTGCTAAAGGTTTTTCTGATTCTACATCAAACATAATCGGAATAGATGGTCCGTAAATATCAGCATCTAAAATCCCGACTTTAAAGCCCATTTTAGATAACGATACCGCCAAATTTGCCGTAACCGTAGATTTACCAACACCACCTTTACCCGAAGCAACTGCAACAATATTTTGGATACCGGGAATTGGTTTCCCTTTAATTACATTAGCTTTTGGTTTTTCTGGAGCTTCAACTTTTACATTTACAGTAATTTTAGCTTTTTCATATACCTTCTCGTGAATCGTTTTTAGAATATCGACCTCGGTACGTTTTTTAGCTTGCAGACTAGGATTTTTTATGGTGATATCTACGATAACCTCATCAGCAAATGTTACCACGTTTTTTACGGCGCCACTTTCCACCATATTTTGTCCTTCTCCAGGAACGGTAATAGTTTCAAGGGCTTTTAATATATCTTTTTTATTAAGCTTCATATTTATTAAGAATCATTCTAAATGCAAAGATAGTCAATAATGACATAAGACAGCAGCTAGACATTAGAAGTTTTATTGATGTAATTATTGGGTTTGGTTATGGGTTGGTATTTGTAAATTTTATAAAAACTAGGATATAATCACAATTCTTTTCCTGGATCCCAAAACACCGCATCAAAATCTTGAATTTGGTTATCTTTAACCTTAATGCCTTCACTTTCTAAAAGTTGCTGCATCAAATTTGAACCATCAAAATGATGCTTACCTGTTAACAGGCCATTTCTATTTACCACACGATGTGCTGGTACATCTTTGCCCCTAGAGCCGTTCATTGCGTAACCTACCATTCTCGCACTTCTAGAAGCTCCTAAATGTTTCGCTATAGCACCGTAGCTGGTAACTCGCCCTAGTGGAATTAATCGAGCCACTTTGTAAACTTTATCAAAAAAAGTTAGGGTTTCGGCTTTCATTCTACCAGTCCTTTACAATATTTACTAAGGTAATAATAGAAATTATTCCAGTAATGCTACCAATTATGTAATTCATATTTTTCTGCGAGGTAAGGGATTTACTTTTAATCCTTTCGAAAAAGAAAATATACACATACAACATTACAAAAGTACCCATACAAGCACCTGCAACATAAGAAATAATACTAGTTTGCTCAAAGTTTAACCACCCTAATGAGGCCAAAGTTATCGTTATATAAGCTTGATAAGGAATAGGAAACATATTAATTGCCGACATTAACATGCCCTGAAAAAACCGACTATGCTTACTCTTTATTTTGGGTTGAATTTGCTGTTGGGATGAAGCCTTTGCAATAAACAAAAAATAAACAGTAATGAGCACAAACATCACCAAAGCTACACTTCTTAAAATATCTATCACTTCTGGATGCTTGCTTAAATAGCGCGCAAATATTGCCGCTACATAGGTTTGGGCAAATACCACAACACAAACCCCAATAGAAAACACAATACCTCTTACGTGTCCCTCTTTAAGGCTAATTTTTGCAGCAGTCATGTTTAATAACCCTGGCGGAACTACCCCAACAAGCGCAAAAAATAATCCTAAAAAAAAGATGAAGGTTAAACTCATAAATTAATTAATTTTAAACCTAATATAAGTAATGGGCTTGTTCTGCTCTAAATATTGAGATTCGTAAAAGGTTTGAATACTGGTAACTTCCTCAGGGCTGCCTTCCTGCTTATATACATTATGATTGGCATATATTACGTCATGGCCGGCACCATGCAAAAGCCCAAGGGTATAACCATGCATAAATTCGCTATCGGTTTTCAAATTCACTACACCATCGGGTTTTAAAATGTGCCTATAGCGCTTTAAAAATTCTATGTTGGTTAACCTATGCTTGGTGCGTTTGTATTTTATTTGCGGATCGGGAAAAGTAATCCAAATTTCATCTACTTCATTTTCGGCAAAGGCAAAATCTATGAGTTCAATTTGGGTTCTAAGAAATGCCACGTTTGGTAAATTATCTTCAATTGCTGTTTTCGCACCTCGCCAAAAACGGGCACCCTTTATATCAACACCAATACAATTTTTGTTAGGATATTTTTGCGCTAATGCTACCGAATATTCTCCTTTACCACAACCTAACTCCAAAACAATTGGATTATTATTATTAAAGAATTTTGCATTCCATTGTCCTTTTAAGTCGAAATTGCCATTAACAAGTTCTTCTCTTGTTGGCTGAAATACATTAGCAAAGGTTTCGTTTTCCTTAAACCGTTTGAGTTTGTTTTTACTTCCCAAAGTATCTTAACTATTTCTTATCATTTGGTTTGAATTAACAAAATTAAGGAAATATAAGACAGTGTTAGTATCTTTACTTTTGAATTTAGCGAAAATTTGCGTGAGGGATTGATGCGGCACCCTTTTTTATGAGACTTTCGAGACCAAAATATATTTTGGGTAAAGATATCGAAGCGAAGTTTTAAAAAAAAGATATAGCGGAAAGCCCGACTTGAGGTACGAGAGGCACGCCCAAATTTTTTAAATGAAGTAACGAATACTTGTTGCACCGTTAAACTGGGGGCTAGGACATGCTACGAGATGCATCCCCATCATCAAAGCATTAGATTTATTTGGATTTCAGCCCATAATTGCAAGTGACGGCGTAGCGCTCCAGTTGCTAAAAAAGGAGTTTCCTAAGTCTTCTTCTATTGAATTGCCCTCCTACAACATTGCTTACTCTAAAAAAGGTGCATATTTTAAGCTGAAACTTATTAAAGATTCACCCAAACTTTTAAAGGCCATTAAAGCAGAAAAAAAAGCGATAGCTGAGATTATTGAAACGCACAATATTGCAGGTATTATATCAGATAACCGATTAGGCGTCAATTACCAAGGTATTCCCTGTGCATTTATTACACATCAATTAAATGTTTTAAGTGGCAGCACTACCTGGTTGAGTACAAAATTACATGAAAAATACATGTCGCGTTTTAACGAATGCTGGGTGCCTGATGCTGAAGGTGATTTAAATTTATCGGGTAAATTGGGACATAAAAACCACTTAAGTGTAAAGACTAAATATATTGGTCCGATAAGTAGGTTTCATAAAGTTGACACTACTACCGATATTGATTTACTGGTTTTACTTTCTGGCCCAGAACCGCAACGTACTTTACTTGAAGATAAATTACTAAAGGAAGTTAAAAACTTTGCTGGCACTATAGTATTTGTTCGAGGCATTCCCGAGAAGGACCAATACATAGAACAAAACAACGGTATTACTTTTTTTAATTTCATGACTTCCAAACGTCTTGAAAAAACAATTAACAGAAGTAAATTGGTTCTCTCTAGGTCTGGTTATACCACCATAATGGATCTTGCAAAATTAGAGAAGAACGCTTTTTTTATCCCTACTCCAGGACAAACCGAACAGGAATATTTGGCAAAACGGCTCACAGACCAAGGATTTGTACCGAGTTGCAAACAAGATGATTTTAGTATTTTTATGCTAGATAAGATTTCTAATTATAAAGGCTTAAAGAGTTTTAATACCAAAATTGATTATAACGATTTATTTAGCCTTTTCTAAGGTGAATGAGAATTCACTACCCACGCCATATTCGCTTTCTACATAAATACGTTCATCGTGCGCCTCTATAATATGCTTTACAATGGATAGCCCCAAACCTGAACCCCCTTCTTGTCTGGAGCCACTTTTGTCAACACGATAAAACCTTTCAAACAAACGTGCTAAATGGGCTTTTTCTATACCTTCACCATTATCAGTAACTCTAATGATCGCCTTATTTTTAATTAGGTTTTCTATACTTACTTCGGTTGTACCTTTAACCCTGCCGTATTTTAAGGAGTTTATTATAAGATTTACCAAAACTTGTTGAATACGTTCTTTATCTGCTCGTACCATAACAGGTTTTACATAATCCCTATCGAAAGTTAGTGTTATTTTTTTCTCATTGGCACGCATTTCTACCATACCAAACACCTCTTTTATTAGTGCTACAATATCAAACACCTCGGGTTGCAAGCGTAAATCTCCAGCTTCTAGCTTCGTAATTAAGTCTAAATCGCTAACAATATATGCCAAACGTTCTACAGCACTATTGGCACGTTCTAAATATTTTTTCCTAATTTTTTTATCTTCCATTGCGCCATCTAAAAGCGTTAAAATATAACCTTGAATAGTGAAAAGTGGTGTTTTTAATTCATGGGATATATTTCCTAAAAACTCTTTACGATATTGCTCCCTAACCTTTAAAGTTTCAATCTCTAGTTTTTTATCACGCGCAAACTTGTCGATTTCTTGTGTTAAAGTTACCATATCGGTAGTAATAGCTCCTCTGGTGATACTTGTAGATTCTAAAAGCGTTAAATCGTCATAAATACTTTTTACGCGTCTATAAATATACCGTTCCACACGAAATTGAATAATAACAAAAGAAATGATATAGCAACCAATGCCAAACAGTAACGCAGGCAACCATTTAAAAGAAAAGTAGTAATACAAAAAAACACTCATTAAGAGTGTAAATAACATGGTAATGTAAAGCGCTGTTTTTATCGCAAATTTATAAGATTTTTTAAATTTTACCTGCATTAGTCCACGAACTTGTAGCCGACACCTTTGACAGTTTTAAAACTTTTATCTCCTATTTTTTCCCGTAGTTTACGAATATGAACATCAATTGTTCGTCCGCCAACAACAACCTCATTACCCCAAACTTTGTCTAGGATTTCATCACGTTTAAAAACTTTACCTGGTTTCGATGCCAATAAAGATAGTAATTCAAATTCTTTTCTTGGTAAAATTATCTCGTTCCCTTTTAGAACAATTTTATATTCATCTCTATTTATTACAAGATTACCAACCTTAACGGTATCTTTAACTTCATCTTTAAAACGACGTAAAAGTGCTTTTACTTTACTCACCAAAACTTTAGGTTTTATGGGTTTTGTAATGTAATCGTCGGCACCGGCATCAAAACCAGCGACTTGAGAATAATCTTCACCTCTCGCAGTTAAAAATGTAATCACTACGTCTTTTAATTCAGGATGCTTTCTAATGTTTTCACATGCTTCAATACCATCCATTTCTGGCATCATAACATCTAAAATTATCAATTGCGGGCGTTCTTTCTTAGCTTTTTTAACAGCTTCTACACCATTTTCAGCAGTAATTACTTGATAACCTTCGTTAGATAAATTATACCCAACAATCTCTAAGATATCAGGTTCATCATCTACGAGAAGTATTTTTATATCCTTTTTATTCATTAAAAATTGATACAATTGTTTCTGAAAAGTAAAGATAAAACTATTACTGTTAAATCATAAAATTTAAAACATTAATAACAAAATGGTAACACTAGCCGACAAAAACGATACATTTCGATGTAAAACCTAAATCTTTAACACTATTTTGGTATGGCTTTTGTTATTGTTGTAGTATTTTTAGCCCATATAAAAGTGTTTTATGAAGAACATCTACTTTTTTTTGATTTTTATCGTGTTTATTTGCCTGCCATTTCAAAGGGGATTTGCACAAGGCAGTGTAGCACCCGATGCTGCGAGACTACAAATTGCGGGCCTCTCAGTACACCCAAACCCTGCAAATGGGAACACTTCTACAATTTATATCACGAGTAACAATAGAAACGCTTTAAAAAAGGTAGCTATTTATAATGTACTCGGAAAACAAATAAAAGCAACTGTTACCACCAGAAAGGAATTAGATATTTCATCTTTAAACTCTGGAGTTTATATTTTGAAAATCACAGAAAATGCTGTTAGCGAAACACGAAAATTGGTGATACGTTAATTATTGTCATTTAAAACATCATACAAAGCATTGCTTCTCGCGATGCTTTTTTTATTTCCATACTTTTGCACTAATTTAAAAGCCTTTAATAAGGCACCTGATTGGAACGTAGTTTCTTAACATGATAGACATCAATTCCATTTTTAAGATAAAAGACAAAACTGAATTTAATGCGATAGCTCTAGAAATTTTTCAATTTCAGTTTCAACATAATAGAGTTTATAGGTCGTTTTGCGATTTGTTGTACAAACACCCCAGTGACGTAAAATTGATTGAAGACATTCCTTTTTTGCCAATAGATTTTTTTAAAACTCGAAAAATCATTTGTAAAGACACCCCAATTGAAACTGTATTTACAAGCTCTGGAACTACTGGAAATATGACCAGCAAACATTATGTTACAGATCTTGATGTTTACAAAAACAGTTTTAGAAAGGGTTTTTCTCATTTTTATGGCGCTATTGAAGATTATGCGATTTTAGCCTTACTGCCTTCCTATTTAGAACGCGAAGGCTCTTCATTGGTTTATATGGTGAATGATTTGATAGCACAATCTAACAGTTCTGATAGTGGATTTTACTTAAATAACCTTTCGGAATTAACAGAAACACTCCATAGGTTAAATTCTGAAGGCAAAAAAACGCTGCTAATTGGCGTGTCTTTTGCACTGCTGGATTTAGTGGAACAGCAATCGTTTCAACTAAAAAATACCGTAGTAATGGAAACTGGCGGTATGAAGGGCAGAAGAAGGGAATTGATTAGAACCGAGCTGCATCAGATTCTTAAAAACGGATTTGGCGTAAACCAAATTCATAGTGAATATGGTATGACGGAATTGTTGAGTCAGGCCTATTCAAAAGGCGATGGTATTTTTAATTGCCCTCCCTGGATGAAAATTTTTACTCGAGATACTGAAGATCCTCTGTCACTACAAGGTAAAGGAAAAACTGGCGGTATTAATATAATTGATTTAGCAAACATACATTCCTGCTCATTCATTGCTACTCAAGATTTAGGAAAAGTGTACCCTGATGATTCCTTTGAAATTATTGGACGTTTTGATAATGCCGATGTTCGCGGATGTAATTTAATGGTGCTGTAAGGTTCTAGATATTATTTCGACAAAATAGAAGCTAGGATTAAGAAAGGTTATTTTTAGTAAGTTGGTTAGTTAGAAAAGTCCCGTTTAAAATCGGGACTTTTTTTATTTTACAGTAATAACAAAATAATTCTTTTTACCACGTTGCAAAAGCACAAACTTATTGTTGATTAAATCTGCTCTAGTGATTTTATAATCCTCTTTCACTTTTTCTTTGTTCACTGAAATAGAATTTTCTTTAAGCGCACGTCTAGCCTCGCCATTAGATTTAAGAAACCCGCCTTTTTCGGCAAGAGCACCAATCATATCCAACCCTTCCAGAATCTCAGATTTATCAATTTCGGTTTGTGGCACACCATCGAAAACATCTAAAAACGTTTGTTCATTAAGTGCTTTTAAATCATCACTTGTAGATTTTCCGAAGAGAATATTACTAGCCTTTATAGCATTTTCTAAATCTGATTTAGAGTGTACCATTGTAGTAATTTCCTCAGCTAAACACTTTTGCAGCACTCTTAAATGTGGTGCTTCTTTATGCTCTGCAATAATACTATTTATGTCATCTTCAGTTAAAAATGTGAAAATCTTGATATACTTTTCAGCATCTTCATCGCTAGAATTTAACCAATACTGGTAAAATTTATAAGGCGACGTTCTATTAGCATCTAGCCATACATTTCCACCTTCAGACTTTCCAAATTTAGAACCGTCAGACTTTGTAATTAGTGGACATGTAATAGCATAGCCTTTTCCGCCGCCAATTCTCCTAATCAATTCTGTGCCTGTGGTAATATTACCCCATTGGTCGCTTCCGCCCATTTGGATGGTGCAATCATTGGCTCTGTATAAATGTAAAAAGTCGTAACCTTGCACCAACTGATACGTAAACTCGGTAAAGCTCATCCCTTCAGAATCATCCGATGAAATCCTGTTTTTTACGGAATCCTTGGCCATCATATAGTTTACGGTAATATGCTTACCAACATCACGGATAAATTCTAAAAAGGAGAATTCCTTCATCCAATCATAATTATTCACCAAGACCGCAGCATTATCGGCATCACTTTCAAAATCTAAAAAATGTGCTAGTTGCTTTTTTATAGCTTCTTGATTATGGCGAAGTGTTTTCTCGTCTAACAAATTGCGCTCACTGGACTTTCCTGAAGGATCGCCAATCATACCCGTAGCACCACCAACTAAAGCCACAGGTTTATGTCCGCAACGTTGATAATGCGCTAAAAGCATAATAGGCACTAAGTTACCAATATGTAGAGAATCTGCTGTTGGATCGAACCCAACATAAGCGCTTTTCATACCTTCCATTAAATGCTTCTCAGCTCCTGGCATTACTGTGTGAATCATGCCTCTCCATGTTAATTCTTTTACAAAATTGGTTGTCATTGTATGTTGTTTTAGAAAACTAGCGCAAATATAAAAATACGTGTAGAAATAGGCATCGATTCTGAATAATTCTTTAATTTCGTTATATGATTTTAGTAACTGGAGGTACAGGTTTGGTTGGTGCGCACTTACTCTATAGATTAGTTTCTAGTGATGAAAAAGTACGAGCCATTTATAGAACCGAGCTTAAACTTGAAAATGTAAAACGTGTGTTCTCTTGCTATACCAACAACTACCAGCAGCTTTTTGATAAAATTGAATGGGTTAAGGCTGACATATTAGATATTCCTGCGCTAGACGAAGCATTGCATGGGATAATATACGTATATCATTGCGCCGCCTTTGTATCTTTTGAACCAGACAAATACCAACAGTTACGTCGCAGTAACATTGAAGGCACCGCCAATGTGGTAAATCTATGTATCTCAAATCAAGTTAAAAAATTGTGTTATGTAAGCTCTATAGCAACTATTGGAAATTCGCCTAAAAATGAACCTATAACAGAAGAAACCCATTGGAATCCTGAGGATGACAATAGTGTTTACGCCATTACTAAATATGGTGCTGAAATGGAAGTTTGGCGTGCCACACAAGAAGGGCTAGATGCCGTAATTGTAAATCCTGGGGTTATTCTTGGCGCTGGCATTTGGCGTTATGGGTCTGGAAGTTTATTTAAAAAAGTTTTTCATGGCTTAAACTATTACACTTCGGGAAGTCTTGGTTTAGTTTCTGTAACCGATGTTGTGACCATTATGATACAGTTGCTTAAAAGCGAGAAAAAAAATGAACGCTATGTTTTGGTCGCCGAAAACTGGTCGTACAAATCCTTTCTACAAACTATGGCAAAAGCCTTAAGTGTAAAGCCACCACAAAAACTAGCAGCACCTTGGTTATTGCAAATAGGTTGGCGATTAGACTGGTTAAAACAAAAACTTACGGGTAAACGAAGACGCCTAACAAAACAACTGGTAAAATCTTTAACTACGGAAAAGCATTACGACAGCCATAAAGTGACAACGACACTAAACTTTAAATTTGAACCTATAGATAAAGTGATTGTTAAGATTGCCCAACAATATCTGAAACAGGCTCGATAAGTTCTATGTTTTCTAGCTCATCATGCCCACCAGTTCCCATTTCTGCATCAATTTCCAGTTCCTTCAATTCCTTTTTTACTGTCTTTAAAGAATCTGCTTTCTTTTTTTCCTCTCGCTCTTTGTCGAGAATGTCTTTGTAGTAGGTTTTTAACTTAGATAAGCTATCCTTTACTTTTACATAAATCTCAGCATACTCATCCATGTAATAGGTATAATAGGTATTGCTTTTGGCAAACTGTAAGCTATCAATATTATATTTTTTATAGATATAACCTTCAGCATCAACTTTGGCACTATCTAGAACTTCCTTATCTCTTCCTGTTACCGCTGCAATGAGTTTTAAGTCCAATAAAATATGAACCATTTCATCTTCTGGAATTAGATTTTTTGGTTTATCAGGTTTGTTGTATTTGTAGCACGAAGAAAGCACAACAAAAAAACAACATAGCACTATTAATTTTTTTTGCATTATCTATTGAATGTTAATCTTTTAGCTACCTTTACATCTTGAAATTTAAAATTTTGGTACACCAAAGTACCGTTTAAAATAGTATGTGTAATTCTAGATTTAAATGTTGCGCCTTCAAAAGGAGACCATCCACATTTGTAAAGAATATTATCCTTTTTTACAGTCCACGGATTATTTAAATCTACCAAAACTAAATCTGCATAATACCCTTCTTTTATATATCCTCTGCGCTCTACTTGAAATAAAATCGCGGGGTTATGGCACATTTTTTCTACTATTTTCTCAATTGAGATTTTACCTTTATGGTACATTTCTAACATAGCAGGTAAGGCATGTTGTACCAACGGACCACCTGAGGGGGCTTTAGTATAAACGTTTTTCTTCTCCTCAATAGTATGTGGCGCGTGGTCTGTAGCAATTACATCAATTCTATCATCTAAAAGTGCCTGCCATAATTGTTCTCTGTCCTTTGCTGTTTTAACGGCTGGATTCCACTTTATAAACGTACCTTTAGTCTTGTAGTCTTCATCTGAAAACCATAAATGGTGAATACACACTTCAGCGGTAATCTTTTTATCTTTTAAAGGAATTTTGTTCGTAAACAATTTTGTCTCCTTTCCAGTTGACAAATGAAACACATGTAATCTTGCACCCGTTTTTTTAGCAAGTTCGATAGCTGTTGAAGAGGATAGGTAACATGCTTCCTCACTTCTTATAATAGGGTGCTTTTCTATTGGAATATCCTCTCCAAACTCCTTAATATGGTTTTCAAGATTTTCTCGAATAGTAGCCTCATCTTCACAATGCACCGAAATTACCATATTGGTACTTTTAAAAATCTTTTCTAAAACTTTTGGATCGTCCACGAGCATATTTCCTGTTGAAGAGCCCAAAAACAATTTTAAGCCTGCAACCGCTGTTTCGTCAACCTTTAAAATCTCTTCCAGATTATCGTTTGTACCGCCAAACATAAACGAATAGTTCGCAGCAGATGTTTTAGATGCTATGGCAAACTTTTCCTCGAGCTTTTCAATCGTAGTTGTTTGCGGGTTTGTATTTGGCATTTCAATAAAGGAAGTAATCCCTCCAGCCAAGGCCGCTTTAGACTCTGTTGCAATATCTGCTTTATGCGTAAGTCCTGGCTCCCTAAAATGCACCTGGTCGTCAATAGCTCCTGGCAACACATATTTACCTTCAGCATCAATAATACTTACATCAGTCCATTTTGCACTAATTGAGGTATCTATTTGTTTTATAAATTCACCCTCAATCAATATATCTCCGCTAAAGGTTTCACCTTCATTTACAATTTTAGCGTTTTTAATAAGTGTACGTTTTAGCTTCATTACAAATCCTTTCTTTTAAATAAACTTTTCAATTTCATAGAGAGCACTCCAAAAACCGCTTCAGAAATAATACCTGAACTCAACTTAGATTCGCCTCGAGTTCTATCGGTAAAGATAACGGGAACTTCAACTATTTTAAAATGTTTTAAATACGTTTTAAACTTCATTTCAATTTGAAATGCATAACCTATAAATTTAATTTTTGTTAAATCTAAACTTTCTAATACCTTTCGTTTATAACATACAAAACCAGCAGTGGTGTCTTTAATTTTCATACCTGTAATGAAACGCACGTATTTTGATGCCAAGTAAGACATTAAAACTCTACTCATGGGCCAATTTACCACGTTTACACCAGTAATGTAGCGCGAACCAATAGACATATCTGCACCCGCTTCGGCACAGGTATTATACAATCTTATTAAGTCTTTCGGGTTATGCGAAAAATCAGCATCCATTTCAAAAACATACTCATAGCTTCTCACCAAACTCCATTTAAACCCTAGAATGTAAGCAGTTCCTAAACCCGATTTTTCCTCGCGCTGTTTTAAATGTAAACGTCCTAAAAATTTATCTTGAAGTTCCTTTACTTTGTCTGCCGTACCATCTGGAGAATTATCATCAACTATTAGAATATGTATGTGTTTAGATTGTGAAAATATAGCCTCGATAATTAGCTCGATATTTTCAATCTCATTATAAGTTGGAATAATTACAACAGCGTCTTTCATTGAAAATAATATTGAAACAAATGTACATTTTTAAGCCATTCTTTTTTTTAAAAATTTCGCAATAATTCTCTCATTCTTTAAAATTTATGATAATTTTAACCCATGCTTCGAGAAGTGCCGTCACATACGCTTTACACTATACTATTACTTATTTGTCTAGTTACTATAACTTTGGCCAAAAGCATTGCTTCAAAACGTTTTAACGAATTTATTTTGATCATCAGTAATTCACGGTATTTAAAAATTTATGGCAAAGACCAAAAGTTTTTAGATTATTATGATGGTTTGCTGTTTTTAAATTTGGTAATATCCGGCGCAATCTTCGGCGTATTGTGTATTGAAAACCTTAACAACGCACTAACTATAAACATTACGCTAATTTTTAAATTAGCTATCGGTATTGCAATTTTTATGCTCGCCAAGGTGCTTTTAGAACGCTTGCTTGCTAGCCTTTTTGAGATAGATACCATAGTAGACATATACCTATTTCAAAAAATAAGTTATAAGAATTATTTAGGATTATTACTGCTACCAATTAATGCTATTTTAATCTTTAGCATAACACCTACCAAAGCTGTTATTTTTACTATTATTGCCATACTTTTTATAGTGAATATTAGCGGTTTAGTTACTTCTTACAAAATGTATCAAAATGAGATAAAAAATAACTTTTTCTATTTTATTTTGTATCTTTGCGCTCTCGAAATTGCACCCTATGTAATTATTTACGCGGTTTTTAGTGCCTAATTAAACTATTTTTGACCTATGAAAGTGAAGACCATTTTAGTATCTCAACCAGAACCTAAAATTGAGAACTCTCCCTACTTTGACCTACAGGAGAAAAATAAAGTAAAAATAGATTTTAGACCTTTTATTCACGTTGAAGGTGTTCCTGCAAAAGAAATTAGGCAACAAAAAATTGACTTAAATAACTATACTGCCATAATTTTAACAAGTAGAAACGCAGTAGATCACTTTTTTAGAGTAGCCAAAGAAATGCGTTTTAAGGTGCCTGACACTATGAAATATTTTTGTCAGTCAGAGGCTGTAGCATACTATCTTCAAAAATACGTGGTTTATAGAAAACGTAAAATTTACGTGGGTAAGCGTACTTTTCCGGAACTATCTCCATTGATTAAAAAATATAAAGACGAAAAATTCCTGTTACCAAATACAGACAAAGTAAAACCTTTAGTACCAGAGACTCTAGATGGTTTAGGTGTAAATTGGAAACAAGCAACGTTCTACAAAACTGTAGTGAGCGACCTATCTGATTTAGCTAATGTTTACTACGATGTTTTAGTGTTTTTTAGCCCATCTGGAATTGAATCGTTATTTCAAAACTTTCCGGATTTCAAACAAAACAATACTCGTATAGCTGTTTTCGGAAATACTACTATAAAAGCTGTTGAAGAAAAAGGATTACGTGTAGATATTGCTGCGCCAACCCCTGAAACACCTTCGATGACTATGGCTTTAGAAAAATATATTGAAAAGGTTAATAAAGGAAAATAAATCCTACCTTTAATACTGAATTAAAAAAAGCGTTTTCAAATTGAAAACGCTTTTTTATTACTTTAAAACGCGTAACGCTGAGGACCGCCGCGTCTTATTTCTTCTGTACAATGCGCTTCAAACTTTTTAAAATTTTCCCTAAAGGCGTTGGTTAGTTTAAATGCTGTTGTATAATAAGCTTTATCGTCGTTCCACGTAGCTCTTGGACTCAATACACTTGTAGGCACCCCCGGACAACTTCTTGGTTGTGCTACCCCAAATACAGAGTGAATATGATAATCATCATAATTATATAATCCTAAATCTCCGTTTAATACTGCGTTAATCATAGCGCGTGTGTATTTTAGTTCCATTCGTGTTCCAACGCCGTAAGGACCACCCGTCCATCCTGTATTAATCAACCATACATTTACTCCTGCTTCAATCATCTTTTTACTTAACATTTCTGCGTATTTCGCAGGATGTAAAGGCATAAAAGGGGCACCAAAACATGCTGAAAACGATGGCTGAGGTTCCTTGACACCTGCCTCTGTCCCAGCAACTTTCGCTGTATATCCTGAAATAAAATGGTATGCTGCCTGACTAGGTGTTAGTTTAGAAATCGGTGGAATTACACCAAAAGCATCAGCCGTTAAAAAGAATATATTTTTTGGATTCTTGCCTACAGAAGGTATTTTAATATTTTCAATATGATGAATTGGGTAACTTACTCTTGTATTTTGAGTAATTGATGTATTTTCAAAATCTACTACACCATTGTCATCTAAAATAACATTTTCAAGAATAGCCCCAAACTTAATGGCTTTATAAATTTCTGGCTCTTTTTCTTCTGAAAGATTAATCACTTTAGCATAACAGCCACCTTCAAAGTTGAATACTGAGTTTTCGTTAGTCCATCCATGTTCATCGTCACCAATCAGACTGCGGTTAGGGTCTGTAGATAAAGTGGTTTTTCCGGTACCAGATAACCCAAAGAAAATAGCAGTATCGCCTTCTTTACCAACATTGGCACTACAATGCATGGGCAACGTATTTTTTTCAACAGGTAATATAAAGTTAAGTGCAGAGAATATACCTTTTTTTATTTCTCCTGTATAACCGGTTCCTCCTACTAGTGCTATTTTTTTCGTGAAATTTAAAATAGCAAAATTATGTTGTCTTGTACCATCTGTTTTGGCATTCGCCATAAAACCAGGCGCATTTACTACTGTCCATTCTGGTGTAAAATCCTCCAATTCTGCATCGTTGGGTCTTAAAAACATGTTATAGGCAAACATGTTACTCCAAGGGTATTCATTAATTACGCGAATATTCAACCTGTACTTATCATCAGCACAAGCATAACAATCTCGTACAAAAACCTCTTTTCCAGATAAATATGCGGTTACCTTATTATATAACGCATCAAAATTGTCAGGTGAAAACGGTTTATTGATGTCGCCCCACCAAATTTTATCTTCAGTAATAGTATCTTTTACAATAAATCTGTCTTTGGGAGAACGCCCCGTAAACTCTCCTGTGTTAACTGCCAAGGCACCAGAAGAAGCCTCAACACCTTGCCCGTTTTCAATAGTTATACGATGTAAGTCTTCAGGTGGCAGTTGGTACTGCACCTTAGCGTCTTTAATACCATAATGTTTCAACGAAATCGATTGCGTAGTAAGATTACTATTCATACTAAATTAATTTTATGAAATAATTATTACGCAAAATTATGATAATATTTTAAACTAAAAATATAAAATTCGTATTTTTAGGACTTTAATTTTATGAAATTAACAATTAAAACACCCCATGCCGCAATTAAAAGCAATCCGCCAATTGGTGTAATAAATCCAATTGTTTTAAAATTGAAATTAGATAATGTATTTGTAGCCAGACCATAAATAGAGCCAGAAAATAAAATAACACCCACAATAACCAGATAAAAAATAGTGGTTTTATACTCTGGAGCTACAAGTACAGAACTGCCAACAAAAAGTAAAAATAAGGCGTGATACATTTGGTAGCGTACACCAGTTTCAAAAGTTTGAAGCTGTTCTGGAGCTAAATGGGCTTTTAAACCATGGGATGCAAAGGCACCGAGAATAATGGCAAACACACCCATAAGGGCTCCAGTAATTACTATTATTTTAGTCATTTTATATAAATAAGTTTCTCAAATTTACTCAACTATTAGCAATATGCGAAAAATTTTAGTGATCGGTTCAGGAAAATCAACCTCATACCTTCTACAGTACCTTTTAGATAGATCTCAATCTGAAAACTTACATATCACGGTTGCTGATATCAATATTAATAGTGCGCAGCAATTATTAAACAACCATCCTAACGCTGTAGCTATGGTCTTTGATGTTTTTGATGATGTACAACGCTCAAAAACCATAAAAAACTCAGATATAGTCATATCGATGCTTCCAGCCCGCTTCCACCCCTTAGTAGCCAATGATTGCGTGAAACATAAAATACATTTGGTTACGGCTTCCTATGTGAGCAAGGAAATGATTGAACTTAACGATGAAGCTAAAACTAACGGCGTTATTTTGATGAACGAAATAGGTGTTGATCCAGGTATTGACCATATGAGTGCAATGCAAGTTCTTGATCGTATAAGGGACAAGGGCGGAAAAATTATTCTTTTTGAATCTTTTACTGGTGGATTGGTAGCTCCCGAAAGTGACAACAACCTTTGGAATTATAAATTTACATGGAATCCTAGAAATGTTGTTACCGCCGGACAAGGAGGTGCCGCAAAATTTTTACAAGAGGGTAGCTACAAATACATTCCCTACCAGCGTTTGTTTAGGCGTACAGAATTTTTAGATATTGATGGGTATGGCAGGTTCGAAGCCTATGCTAATCGCGATTCCTTGAAATATCGTGAAGCCTATGGTTTACAAAACGTTAAAACCTTATATCGCGGCACAATGAGACGCGTAGGTTTTAGTCGCGCTTGGAATATTTTTGTTACCCTTGGAATGACTGATGATAGTTTTACCATAGAAGATAGTGAAACCATGAGCTATCGCGATTTTACCAATGCCTTTCTGCCCTACAGCCATAAGGATTCTGTGGAATTAAAACTAAGGCACGAATTAAAAATCGACCAAGACGATGTGGTTTGGGACAAATTGGTAGAACTCGACATTTTTAATCCAGACAAAAAAATCGGACTACAAAATGCAACCCCAGCACAAATACTTCAAAAAATATTAATGGATAGCTGGTCCCTTAGTAAGGAAGATAAAGATATGATTGTGATGTACCATAAGTTTGGGTACGAACTAAATGGCAACAAACATCAAATAGATGCCAATATGGTGGTAATTGGCGAGGACCAAACCTACACTGCTATGGCTAAATCCGTTGGACTACCTGTAGCTATGGCTACACTGGCCATTCTTAATGGTAAAATTACTAGCCCCGGCGTTCAAATTCCCATCACAAAAGAAATTTATGGGCCCATTTTAAAAGAGTTGCAAAAATATGGTATTCAATTTAATGAAAACGACGTGCCGTATTTGGGGTATAATCCTTTGAATAATTAGATTATTCTTTTGGGCGCTACCCTTTGGGTCAGGCTATCCGCTGTATCTTTTAACATTGGCGGCTTCGAGAACCTCAGCCACCAATGTTAAAAGGATGCCGCTACTATCCTTAGCGCGGGCTTACCTGCTATTACCGTTCTAAAATCATAAAATCAGTTTCATTGCTATAGGTTCGTTTCTGCAAACTTTAAAACCAAAAAAAAGTTTCTAATTGCAATCAAATTATTACTTTTACCTTCTAAACTATAATACAAATGGCTAAAAAGAAACAGACCGAGATTGATGGTATTGATAAAAAAATACTGCGTACTTTAATGGAAGATGCACGAACACCTATTTTAGAAATCGCTAGAAACGTTGGCATTTCAGGTGCTGCCATACATCAACGACTTCGCAAATTAGAAAAATCAGGGCTTTTAGCCGGTTCAAAATTCGTAGTAAACCCAGAAGTACTAGGTTATGATACCATGGCATTTGTAGGCGTATATTTTGACAAAGCTGCCGATGCTCCATTAATTATAAAACTCTTAAAACGTGTTCCTGAAGTTTTGGAGTGCCATTACACTACAGGAAATTGGAATGTGTTTTTAAAAGTAATTTGTAAAAGTAACGACCATTTAATGCAGATATTAAATACTATACAGGAAATTAATGGCGTATCCCGCACCGAAACATTTATATCACTATCTCAATTGATACAGCGTCAAGTAAAAATCTAATATCACGCCTTAAAAAAAGCATATTATTTGCGCAACCTTTGTAATAAAATTACATCTATTATGTAATTACTTACAGCTATTCTAAATTAGATTTTATGAAAAACCTATACTTTGCAGCGCTTTTGGCGACACTTTCATTTAGCACCTCATTTTCTCAGGAAAACAACCAGAATAACAACCTAAATGATACTCAAACAAATTTTAACGAAATAAAACTGAATGGTTTATTTTTAGTTCTTGGTGCATTTGAAGTCACTTACGAAAGAACCCTAAATGAAGAATCTGGACTAGGAATTTCGGTGTTTTTGCCTATTGATGACGATGTGAGTGATGACATCAATTATTTCATTTCTCCTTATTATCGTTTTTATTTTGGAAAAAAATATGCTGCTGGTTTTTATGTTGAAGGATTTGGAATGTTAAACTCAACAGACACATGGAATTTTAACAACTTTATTGATACAGATATTAAGACCAAAGAAGTAACAGATTTTGCGCTGGGAATTGGTATAGGTGGTAAATGGATTACTAAAAGTGGGTTTGTTGGTGAAATAGGATTTGGTGTAGGCCGAAACCTATTCAACAATAATGATCAAGATTATGAAATTATTGGTAAAGGCGGTATCACTTTGGGGTATAGGTTTTAAAAACCTTGTAACAATCTAAAAAACAATAAACCCGAACTTCCTAGTTCGGGTCTATTTATTTAATACGCTACTGAAATAAGTTCAGTATGATAAATTGCTTAGATTACTTCATCTTCATCAACCAATTACGCACATCAACCTCTTTCTTAATAATATCTCTTAAATCTTCAATCTTTACCCGTTGTTGCTCCATCGTATCTCGATGACGTATCGTAACGGTATTATCTTCTAAGGTGTCATGATCTACGGTAATACAAAATGGTGTGCCGTTAGCGTCTTGTCTTCTATAACGTCTTCCTACCGCGTCCTTTTCATCATAAATAATGTTGAAATCCCATTTTAAATCTTCAACAATGTTACGTGCAATTTCAGGTAAACCATCTTTCTTTACCAATGGCAACACTGCTGCTTTTACTGGCGCTAATACACTTGGCAATTTTAAAACTGTTCGTGTTGTGCCATTTTCCAGTTCCTCTTCTTGCAGCGAATTAGAAAATACCGCTAAAAACATCCTATCTAAACCAATAGAAGTTTCTAAAACATAAGGCACATAACTTTTGTTTTCTTCAGGATCAAAATATTGTAATTTTTTTCCTGAGAATTTTTCGTGTTGACTTAAATCAAAGTCTGTTCTAGAATGTATCCCTTCCAATTCTTTAAATCCAAAAGGGAATTTAAACTCTATATCTGCGGCGGCATCGGCATAATGCGCTAATTTTTCATGATCATGAAAACGATAATTCTCTTCACCCATGCCTAAAGATAAATGCCACTTTAACCTGGTTTCTTTCCAATACTCATACCATTCACCCTGCGTGCCAGGTTTTATAAAAAATTGCATTTCCATCTGCTCAAACTCACGCATTCTAAAAATGAACTGTCGTGCCACAATCTCATTTCTAAATGCTTTACCAGTTTGTGCAATACCAAACGGAATTTTTAAACGGCTTGTTTTCTGAACATTTAAAAAGTTGACAAAAATACCTTGTGCTGTTTCTGGTCGCAAATACAGATCCATTGCATTTTCGGCAGATGCCCCAAGCTTTGTACCAAACATCAAGTTGAACTGCTTAACATCTGTCCAATTCTTGCTTCCTGTTAGTGGATCTGCGATTTCCAACTCTTCAATTAAAGCTTTTACATCAGCCAAATCTTCATTTTCTAAAGATTTTGCCATCCTAGATAAGGTTTCATTAATTTTCTTTTGATACCCTAAAACACGCCCATTAGTTGTAACGAACTCTTCTTTGTTAAATGCTTCACCAAAACGCTTTGCAGCTTTTGCTACTTCTTTATCTATTTTAGCTTCAATTTTGGCGCAGTAATCCTCAATCAACACATCGGCACGATAGCGTTTTTTCGAATCCTTATTATCAATTAAAGGGTCGTTAAACGCATCTACATGTCCTGAAGCTTTCCAAGTGGTAGGATGCATAAAAATTGCAGCATCTATTCCTACAATATTCTCATTCATCTGAACCATAGCGCGCCACCAATAGTCGCGAATGTTCTTTTTTAACTCTGCTCCGTTTTGCGCGTAGTCGTAAACTGCGCTTAAACCGTCATAAATTTCACTACTTTGAAATACATATCCGTACTCCTTTGCATGCGAAATAACCTTCTTAAATGTATCGTCTTGATTTGCCATAGGTGCAAAAATATAAAACCGCGGTAAACTGTGTAGCTAGTTTGATGAAAATTAAGACCTAATAACGTGTTTTTTTTATTTAAGTTTACAAAGCGCATTAATCTATAACTTTTGAAATCAGTCATCAACTTATTATTCCCTAAGGTTTGTTATGCTTGTTCCAGTTATCTTTCGGATAATGAGGATACTATTTGCATCAATTGTAGACATGATTTACCAGTAACAGATTTTCATTTTAATGGCGACGATACGGTAAAAAAAGTATTGAGGGGAAGGGCAAACCTAGAGCTTGCCACTGCATTATTTCGTTTTGAAAAAAAAGGACCAGTGCAACAATTGATTCACGGTTTAAAATACAAAGGCTATGAACACATCGGGGAACTTTTAGGAGATTGGTTGGGAGGAGAACTTGCCCAAATTGATGCTTACAAAAACATTGATATGGTAATTCCTGTGCCAATGCACAAAAAGAAACTAAAAAAAAGAGGCTATAATCAGGTTGCTAAATTTGGAGAGCAGATTGCCGAAGCCTTACATGCAGCGTATGTAGACGATGTTTTGATAAAAATTTCAAACACAACATCTCAAACTAATAAAGGCCGGTTGGCACGGTGGAATAATAAAAATGAAATTTTTGCTGTAAAAAATATCATGAAAGTAGAAAACAAACATGTGCTTTTAGTTGATGATATTATTACTACAGGCGCTACTTTAGAAATGTGTTGTTCTTCACTAAACCAGGCAAAAGCTATTAAAATAAGTATCGCCACTATAGCAATAGCTTAATAATATTATCGTTTACATTAAGGTAAATTTTATGTAGGTTTGCTTAAAAATTAATTTTGGTAATGCGCAATAGGTTTTTAAACTTTCTTTTAGCGGTAATTATTGGGTATGTTTTTATTAATTGTGCCAATAGAGGTACGCCTGAAGGTGGAGAAAAAGATATTGACCCTCCTGTAATTGAAAGTACTTCACCAGAAAACTACTCTACAAATTTTGATGCAAATGAAATACGTATTGAGTTTGATGAATATGTAAAAATAAAGAACTTACAAAAACAGTTAATCATTTCGCCACCAATGAAAACGCAACCCGAAATAACTCCACTGGGAAGCGCCAGTAAAACCATAAAAATAAAAATCTACGATACACTGCCCCCAAACACCACTTATGCCTTTAATTTTGGCAATAGCATAGAGGACAACAACGAAGGTAACCCATACACTTATTATCGCTATGTATTTTCTACGGGTGATTATATAGATTCTCTAACCGTATCTGGAAACATTTCAGATGCATTAAAACGCGAACCTGAAACCTTTGTTTCTGTAATGCTTTATGAAGTAGATTCTACCTTTACCGATTCTATTATTTACAAAGAAACGCCGAAATACATTACCAATACATTAGATAGTTTAACCTCCTTCACCATTGAAAATGCGAAAGCGGGCAAATACTTGTTGGTGGCCTTAAAGGACAAAAATGGTGACAATATTTACCAGCAAAAATCCGACCAAATAGCTTTTAAAAAGGAGTTTATCACACTCCCTACAGACAGCACTTATAATTTAAGATTATTTAATGAGGTAGTAGATTTCAACCCATCCAGACCTCAGTTGGTAAATGGCGAAAAGATAATGATTGGCTATGAAGGCAGTCCTGAAGGCGTAAAATTTTCGTTGGATTCTGAAGTCCCAGAAGATTTTGAGTACCGTGTTTCTAAAAATAAGGATACAGATACGCTTTACTATTGGTACAAACCTAAGTTAGAAGTAGACTCTGTGGTAATGCATATTGAGCACCCACAAATTTCGAAAGCATACACCGTTAGAATTCGAGATAAGGAACGCGATTCTTTACTAATAGATGCTGAACCTAGTGGCACCATTCAATATGATGAGGATTTTAAGATCTCTGGGAATATTCCGTTTACGAAGTTTGATGCATCTAAAATTACGTTAATTGATAAAGACTCATTACCAGTAGAATTTTCAATAAAGTCATTTGATTCTTTGAGCAATACATATACAATTGGTTTTAAAAAAACTGAAGATAATGAATATAACATGTCTGTTTTCCCTGATGCATTTACTGACTTTTTTGAAAACACGAACGACACCCTTCAATTTTCATTGAGAACAAAAAAACAGGACAGCTATGGCAATTTACGCTTAAATATTATTAATGCGGTTTACCCAATTATTATTCAATTAACAGATAAAGAGGGTAAAGTAAAGTATGAAAAATATGCCACTGAACAAAAGCCTTTTGACTTCTTAAATATAAACCCAGGAAATTATTTTATACGCGTAATTTTTGATGCTAACGGTAATGGTATTTATGATACGGGGAATTACCTAAGGGGTATTCAACCCGAAATTGTAAAACATTCTGAAAAACAAATTGACGAGGTACGTGCCGGTTGGGACTCTGAAACGAGCTTTACTCTAAAAGATTAAATACATCCCTATCATTTAAAAATTTTAAAGTATTCCTGAATTTACGTATATGATTTTTACTGAGCGTTACTACTTCTATAGCTTCTCTATGTAAAGGTATATTGGTCAATTTTTTTCCTAAAACATCATATGTTGCTGAACTGCCACAGTATTTTACATCTATACCATCAACACCAACTCTGTTTACACCTATGCAATAGCTCATGTTTTCGATAGCTCTTGCTTTAAGCAAGGTATCCCAAGCATCAATTCTAGGTATTGGCCAATTGGCAACATAAATTAAAACATCATAATTCTCGGTATTTCTAGCCCAAACGGGAAAACGTAAATCATAACATACCATCGGACAAATTTTCCAACCTTTATAATCTATAATTACCCTCTCTTTTCCAGCGGTATAAACCTTATGCTCTCCTGCTAAAGTAAAGGTATGTCGTTTATCATAATACGTTAGTCTTCCCGAAGGTTCAATAAATAAAAACCTGTTGTAATAGTTGTTGTTTTCAAAAATCACAATACTTCCAGCAATTGCTATTTGTTTAGTTTTTGACAAACTTTTTAACCAAGATACTGTAGCCCCATCCATATTTTCAGATACAGATTTAGCGTCCATCGAAAAACCAGAAGTGAACATTTCTGGGAGTACAACAACATCAAATGGCTCGTCTATACTTTCTATTTTGGCAGCAAAGTTTAATCGATTTTGTTCAGGATTTTCCCAAACCAAATCAGCTTGTACCAAAGCTATTTTTAATTCATCTTGCATCATTAATTCAAATTAAAATATTCTGTTGCCATATCACAAATTTTATCTCCAATGGCTAAGCATGCGGTAGCTGCAGGGGAAGGCGCATTAAGTACATGGATACTTTTCCCTTTATAAGCAATCTCAAAATCTTCTTGCATCTCCCCATTTTCTTTAAGCAACATGGCTCTTACCCCGGCTCTTCCAGGAACTATATCCTCTGCTTTTAAAGAAGGTATTAACCGTTGTAATGTTTTCAAAAATAAGGTTTTCGAAAATGCACGTCGGTATTCATTAACGGCAAACTTGGTGTGTCTTCTTAGTAAATTCCATGTTCCAGAATAAGCTAAAGCATCAGCCGCATCTTTTAAATTAAAATCGGTTTTCCCATAACCTTCGCGCTTAAATGTTAATACTGCATTTGGACCACATTCTACATCGCCATTTACCATTCTTGTAAAATGAACACCCAAAAAGGGAAATGCAGGATTGGGTACAGGGTAAATCAAATGTTTCACCTTATGCTTTGCCGCTTCAGTTAAATTATAATAATCGCCCCTAAAACCAACTACTTTTTGTTTAAGATTTACACCATCTTGTTTTGCGAGTCTGTCCGCTTGTAACCCGCCACAAAAAATAACGTGTTTTGTTTTGTATTGATGTTTTGAGGTAGTCACCGTAGAAATTTCAGAATTACGGGCACAATCTAAAACCGTTTCACCTAAAACAATTTTACTTTTAGGTTGCACGCTCAAGATTAAACCCGCCATAGCTTCTGTTGCCCCTTTAAAATCAATTATACCGGTACAAGGCACCCAAATACCACCAATACTTTCAACATGCGGCTCAATATCGTTTAACTCATTGGCATTTATCTTTTCAATGCCCTCGATTCCATTTTGAAGTCCGTTATTAAATATGTTATCTAAATACGGTAGTTCTCTTTCATCAGTTGCAGCAACAACTTTACCACAAACCTCGTGGGCAACATGGTACTTTTTGGCAAAATGCACAAGTTGCTTTCTGCCGTCTGAACACATTTTTGCTTTTAAAGACCCCGGTGTGTAATATAATCCGGAATGAATAACGCCAGAATTATTTCCTGTTTGGTGCGCCGCTAAACTGGTTTCTTTTTCAATAAGAAGCAGTTTTAATTCTGGATATTTATTTTGAATTTTATATGCAGTAGCTGCACCAACAATACCGCCACCCACAATACTTATATCGTACAACAAAGGGCCCAATAATTATAAGTTTTTTTGAACTCTTAAGGTATTACTTATTTTAAAGTTATCAAACCGGATTTAAGGTAATTTTAAATGTTGTTGTCTTCAACACAAATAGCTGTTGTCGATAATTTCGGCATTGTAAGAAACAGCAGACGAGAAAATTTTTAGGCAATACGTCTTCTAAAGGTGATACACATAAATTATTTTATTTTTAAAAACTTAGAACCCAATTAATGTATATGAAAATTGAAAATAGGCTGGATTTTTAAAAAGTTTAATATATAAATAGGGCATCAAAATTTTTGATGCCCCTTGTATATTATATTACCAAAAACACTTACTGTTTTGGTTGTGCCGCTTGGGCTTGCATTATCTGTTTTTGTCTTAACAATTCGTTTTTAGTAAGATTTACTAAATTAAAGTTAGGTGATGCTTTTAGGGTATCATCTAAAATATCAACCGCAGCATCTATATTATTATTTCTATCCTGTTGAAACAACTGTAAGGCCTTTAGGTACATGAATGCACTTTTAAGGTCTACTTGGTATGGCTGCTGTTTTTCGTAGTATGCCCGTTTCATATCGTCTTTAGCATTTGCCAAACCATAATTTATATGCTTTAGTGCTTCATCTAATTTTTGCAATTGTAAATTTAGTTCCGCCAATTCATATGCCAACTCAGGACTAGGGTTTCTTTTAAACATTTCGTTAAAATGTACCAAAGCCCGCTCTGGTTGTTTAACCGCTTTAAGCGACATGGCTTTAACCTCAACAGCAATATCAGAATCGTCAACTTTCACATCAATTCCAATGGTGTTTAATGCTTGTACGTACTGTCCTTCGCTCATATAAATGTAAGCCAAAGTATCTTTTCTTGCTTCCGATGGCTCCAAAATATTTAAGTGCGTCATGGCATTTATAATACCTTGTACATCACCTTGAGCACGCATTTGCTTACCGTAGGCCTCAAAATGTTTTATTAATTCAGCATTGCTTTGACCCCCTATTTGTAACGTCAATGTGCAAATTGCCAACATCATAATTCGTTTCATCATTCTAAATTTTTAATTTGATGCCCAAAACTATAAAAATTTGGGACTTAATGTCTTAAAAGTTTATTAATTATTGTGAGTTAGTTTATTTGTATACTTTTCTTAATCACAACGGCATCATTTAGCACAAAAGGTTTGGGCATCATACTGGTATAACGATTTGGCACATTTAGGGCTTTATTATCCAATAAATCATAAGATGCTTCATAGAGTAAAAACTGGGTGTCTTGGTTTTTAGGAATTATAATATGCAGCTCTAACGGCTCATTCTTAGACACATAATATCTAAATAGCCCTGTTGTGCTGCGATTGCTAAAAACAGTTTTTTCTTTATCTTTTTTCACATCAAGTCCGTTAATTTTAAATTCATGAAAAACGTAACTGGTATCGGCAAAAAACTCCATGCGTTGAATATTTCGTTGTGGCGTAATACAAATTTCAACAGATTTAAAATCTCCTATCACAGTATCGTTCACTATCTCAATAATGGGCTTTGGAATTATAATAGGCTCGGTAGTTTTTGCAAATTCAATTTTAGTATTGTACTTACTACTAAACGCAACATGTGCTGTATCTTTTGATGATTTATCAAAAAAGTTAGCCGTCCAATCATCCAACAACTTATCGTAAGTCATCCATTTTGCCGTATGTCTATCAGCATCTAAAACATACAACAAACTATTTGGTTTTGGTCGTTCGCGATTAAAATCAGATGACATGTGTGCACTTACTAGATAATACATTCCGAAGACTAAAAACAAATATCCCCATCTTTTTTTGTGCCTAAAAGAAGCAAAAACCGAAAGTAATAAGCCAAATATTAATACTATTAAAACCGTTGACGATACCAACATTTTTAACCCAAGCCCCACTGGTAATAGCTGTACCAAAGGTGAAAACACAAATAATGCCGGAAACCCTAACAGTGTTAACAAGATTAGGCTTGGTTTTTTTCTTTTCAATAACACAAAGAAACTTAATAACCCAAAAAGTACTGGAACAATAAAAAAACTTGCGCCTTGGAGCTTAAAGGTTATTGCACCGCAAATGACTATCCACAAAAATAAAGGTGCTACCATTAAACTTGCTACATTTTTTGGTTTATATACTTTACCGTATGCCAACATGCATATAGCTATAGCAAAACAAGCAAATGCGGCGATATAAGTATGACCGTTATAGGTAAATCCATGCAACATTTCTGAATATTCTGGGTACACAGCAACAAGAAACTTCCAAAAGAATATCCCAAATAACGCGCAGAGTAACAGTGCTACAAAAAAAGCAACAAAACCCTTACCTACAGGTTTTAATTCTATTTTTCGCCTTTTAAAACCATAAACTACTAATAAAACAAACCCTAAAACTGCTACTATGAACAAGGGCAAAACCCATGAAAACGGGTAGGTAAGCATCTTAAAAAACGGTAAATTAAAATAGACGAGGTCATCAATGCTTTTTAATTGCTCTAAATTGGCGTCACTAAAATAATTTAGCATTGCCATAAGATAATGCCCTTGGTGTTCTAATGTATTTCTATCTAACCTTTCATAATTATCTAATGCCGTGTGGTAATCAAAATGATCATCGATAAAAGCAAAATTAAAACCATCAATATCACCATCTTCTCTAAATCGGGTTAAATCGGCATCATTCGGTAACAACTTATAAAGACTGTAAAACAGGGAGTTCGCCAAAGGAAACTCAGGATTAGCATTTACAAACCCTTCAATTAAATTTGCATTTCCCCTGTTAGTCTCTACGAACATAATTCCAGGACCACCACTCCCGCGTGCCTCAAAATTCACTGCTAATCCAACCTCTTTTGCCCATGGGTGTTTATTAACAAAAATATCGGCACCATTTAACCCCAACTCCTCGCCATCGGTAATTAAAACTATAATATCGTTTTTAGGTGTTTTTGTTTTACTTAAAAAAGCACGCAATCCTTCTAAAATTGTAACTACGCCAGAGCCTGCATCACTCGCCCCGAATGAGGAATGAGGGTGACTATCGTAATGCGTCATGAGCAGCAATGCTTTTCCATTTTCTGTTCCTTCAATGCGTCCTAAAATATTTGTAGGTTTTGAGAAGTTTCCCCATTTTCCAATGGCATAGTCGGTTTGTAATTCGGTTTTTATGCCTAAATCTTCAAGGGCGCTAACAATATAATCTCTAACTTCTGCATGCGCAGTACTACCAAGGTAATGTGGTGCCTTTGTAATTTCCTTTAAATGAATAAGTGCACGTTGTGTTGAAAACTCTTGATCTGGCGCATCAATAGTTGAAATCTTGCTTGGAATTATTGTTGAAAAGCTCCAATATACGGCAAGTACAATGAGCAGAACTGCAACAGCCTTTTTAAACATGATGATAGTTTAGTAGTTAGTTCTTATAAAAATACATAAATTTTACATGTGGTTATGGTGTTAAAGGATACTTTTAGGAAAACTGATTTTTTTTAATTACATTTAGTTTAATCAAAAATTAAATATTATGGGCATTAAAAGTTTTCAAGGGTCGAGAAGACAACAATCTACAGCAGAAGATACACCACTAAAAGTGAGTGATTACATGACAAGGAATTTGATAACCTTTACGCCTCATCAAACTATTGAGAGTGTGATGCAAGCACTTATAAAAAATAGAATTTCGGGAGGACCTGTAGTAAATGACAAACATGAGTTGATTGGTATAATTTCTGAGGGCGACTGTATTAAGCAAATAAGCGAAAGTAGATATTACAACATGCCAATGCAAGACCAAACCATAGAAAAACATATGGTTAATGACGTTGAAACTATAGACGGCAATATGAATATTTTTGACGCTGCAAATAAGTTTTTAAATTCTAAACGCCGACGTTTCCCAATAGTTGAAGATGGTAAATTGGTAGGGCAAATTAGTCAAAAAGATGTCTTAAAGGCTGCTATGAAGCTGAAAGGGCAAACTTGGAAATAAACACTTTATAAGCGCTGTTGTTTTTGTACTCTAGCTGCTGGTAAATCTGTAATAATTATTTTTTGATTATCGCCACTTTCTAAAGCTGCTATTTTAGAGTAACTGTAACCATTTATGGCTGTATCTAATGCTTTCCATTTTGCAATTCCCCCAACGGTAACGGTTTCGCCAACTTCTAAAATACGCTCGGTGTAGCGCAACGTTCTATTAAAACCAAATAGGTTTGCGCTGTTTATGTTGTAAGCAGACAGTACGTCTTGAAATTCTGGGGTTGGGTCGTTCAAAAATCCAGAGGATACTTTTTTGTCTGCCTCTAAATATATTTTAAAATTTACTGGATTTGTATTGGGTTTTATCATAACGACTTCTCCTTTTTGTTCCACAAAGAAGTCTTGAATATTATTTTCCTTAACTAAGGTTTTCCAATAACTGTTTTTGCCTGAACTTTTCTTCTGCTGAATTTTAAATTCAAAAGCCACACATTTTCGTTTGGTAAAAGGTGCAATAAATGGCTCATGCACATGCAGCACCTTACCTGTAACTTTTGTAGGTTCGTTAGTTCTAAATTGAAAAATATCCTTGTACTTTAATTTTGAGAGGCTTCTTAAAATACTTTGCTTCTTCCCGAAGTAATATGAAATAATACCAATAGTAACAGCTACTACAATTATTGAAGGAATTATGATTGAGGATGACATTTAAAGCAAAAGGTTTTACTTATTAGTTATTCATTTTAAATAATTGTTACACCATAATTATCGCTTTCGTTTTACCAATGCATAGTAATCACCATCTAATGGCAAATAGCCCTGATCGTAGACAAAATAGTATACTTTTCCTGCTTTTGTGGTATAAATACTTGTAAAATAATTAAAATCGAAACCGCGTTCCACTAGGGTGGCTTTAGAGCGCGTAACTTTACCATCTGGATTTAACTGCTCCAAAATTCTATGGTTTTTACGCAACCTATTATTAGTATTTCTAATTAGATTTTTACTGTCTTTGTTTATGCGATTATTATAAGCATTTCTGCAACCATCACTACAGAACTTTTTATCAATTCTACCTACAATTTTGTCTCCACATTCTAAGCATTGTTTTTTCATAATTATTTGTTTTCAATTATATACCAGCGTAATTGCAAATCTTCCTGTTCAAAATAAAAATCTTCAATAAAACTTAAACCTATTTTTAAAAGTGCATTATGTGACGCTTGGTTATTAATTTCAGTGGTTGCATATAACCTTTGAAGCTTTAAAACATTGAATGCATAATCTACAGCTGCTTTTCCAGATTCGGTTGCATACCCCTGGCCCCAATACCGTTTTATAAGCCTGTAGCCAACATCGTAATATTTGGTAAAGCCATTCATATTATATTCTGTGTTTAATCTAATTCCAGACCACCCGATGAAATCTCCAGATGATTTTTCAATAGCCGCAAAACGTCCGATACCTCTGTCTTTATATTGATGAATAACACTCTCCAAAATCTTTTGAGATTCTGCCTTTGTTTTCACAGGTTTATTTCCTAGATATTTATGAACCTCAGGATCTGAATCTAATTCAAACATTCCTTCTAAATCCGTCAATCGGAGTTCTCTTAAAATTAGGCGTTCTGTCTCTATGTGGAATGTCATCATGTAATAAAACACAAATATACGAAATAAACTATTATCCGTTTACAAACGACTACAAATATTTACAAACGAATTTAAATGCGTAATTACCGAATATTTTTTTGATGCTGTTTGATATTTGCAGTGTCGAAACATAAGAACTCGATAGTATTAACTGTTAAACCCGTCTACCAGAAACAGGTAGGCATTAAAATTTAAAATTATGAACGCACTTAGAAACAAAGTACAGTTGATTGGTAGATTAGGACAAGATCCTGAAATTATTAACTTTAAAGATGGTAATAAAATGGCGAAATTTTCGCTAGCCACAGATGACAGCTACAAGGACAAGGATGGTAATAAAGTAGAGCGAGCCTACTGGCACAACGTAGTAGTTAGAGGTGGCCTTGTAAATGTAGTTGAAAACTACATCTCAAAAGGTAAAGAAGTTGCCATTGAAGGTAAATTAACAAATAGAAGTTACGAAACAGCAAGCGGCGAAAAACGCTATGTAACTGAGATTTTATGTAACGAATTGCTGATGTTGAGCAAATAAATCTTTTTTTGCCCAAAACTAAAAAGGCGCTTTGAGGGAAGCGCCTTTTTTATGTACTTTTCTAAAGGCACTACCCAACTATTACATCAATATTATCGCTATTAAAATACCCTCCTCTGTTCTCTTTTCGATCTAATGATTGTTGAATAATTAAATGCGCCACATTTACCATGTTTCTCAATTCACATAACGAAGTGGTTACCTTAGATTCTTTATACAAATCTTCAACTTCGCTATAAATCACATCTAAACGCTTTATAGCGCGCTTTAATCTTGCGTTATTACGAACAATTCCAACATAATCGCGCATTAAGGCTTGTAATTCTTTTAAGTTATGTTGAATTAAAACATGCTCTTCGGTGATGGTTGTGCCCTCATCGTTCCATCTTGGAATATCTAACGCTACTGTTTCTATTTTATGCTTGGTATGATATTTATAAATGTTATGCGCATACACCAAAGCTTCAAGTAGTGAGTTTGATGCTAATCTATTTGCACCGTGTAATCCGGTTCTAGAACACTCCCCACAGGCGAATAAGTTCTTAATTGTAGTTTTTCCTTTTTTGTCCACCTTAATCCCACCACATAAATAATGAGAAGCAGGTACCACCGGAATCCAATCTGTTTTGATATCGATATGGCGCTCTAAACATTCGTTATAAATATTTGGAAAATGTTCAATAAAGGCATCCATATCCAAATGTGTACAATCTAAAAACACATGAGAGTCTCCAGATTTTTTCAATTCACTATCAATACTCTGGGATACAATATCGCGCGATGCCAATTCTGCACGATCATCATAATCTGGCATAAAGCGATAGCCTTTTGCATTGCGAAGGTAAGCACCAAAGCCCCTTACAGCTTCTGAAATTAAAAATGACGAACCACCTTCAGCATCGTACAATGCTGTGGGATGAAATTGTACAAACTCCATATCCTTAATTCTTGCTTTAGCACGGTAAGCCATAGCAATGCCATCACCCGTAGCAATTACCGGGTTTGTAGTATGGCCATAAACGCAACCAATGCCCCCAGTTGCCAACAACGTACTATCTGATTTTACCGTGAAAATATGCCCTGTTTTTTGGTTTAGAACATAAGCACCGTAACATGTTTTGGGCTTTACTTTAGCATCAATAATATGATGATCGGTTATTAAATCTATAGCAAAGTGATATGGTAATATTTCAATATTTGGTAGTTGGTGCACTCGGGTTAATAAAGCCCGCTCTATTTCGTAACCTGTTACATCTTTATGGTGCACTACCCGATATTCGGAATGTCCGCCCTCTTTTCCTAAGTTAAAATCTCCATCAGGATCAGTATCAAAATTAGCACCCCAAAGCAAAAGTTCTTCTAATCGTTTAGGCCCTTCTTCAACTACCATTTTAACGACATCTTCTTTACAAAGGCCATCGCCTGCAATAAGCGTATCTTTTATGTGTTTTTTAAAGGAGTCCCGTGCTTTATTTAACACCACGGCAACACCGCCTTGGGCATACTTGGTGTTAGATTCGTCTTCACTGGCTTTTGTTACAATTACCACTTTTTTCTCTGGAAATTGTTCTGCAATTTTAACAGCAAATGTAAGTCCAGCAATACCAGATCCAATCACCAAATAATTAGTAATAATCATAATTTATTTTGAAAGCTCTAACATGCGTTCAATAGGCAATAATGCACGATCTATAATTGCAGGATCTACATGAATTTCAGGAGACTCATTCAACATGCAATCGTATAATTTTTGCATGGTATTCATTTTCATAAAATGACATTCACTACACGCACAAGTGTTATCTTCTTTTGCTGGAGCAGGAATTAACTCTGTATTTGGCATTTCTTCTTGCATTTTATGCAGAATACCTGCTTCGGTAGCTACAATAAATTTTTGATCTTGATGCTCCTTCACATAATTAATCATGCCTGATGTAGAACCAATATAAGTAGCCGTGTTTAAAATATGCGTTTCAGATTCTGGATGCGCTATAATTTTATAATCTGGATGTTTCTTGTGAAGCTCTATTAATTTATCCATAGAAAACGCTTCATGAACCACGCAACTACCATCCCAAAGCAACATATCTCTACCTGTTTCACTGATGATGTAGCGGCCCAAATTTTTATCAGGCGCAAAAATAATTGGTGTATCCTTAGGAATAGATTCTACTATTTTTAAGGCATTCGAAGAGGTACAAACAATATCACTTAATGCTTTAATTTCAGCAGAACAATTCACATAAGTAATTACCACATGATTTGGATGAGCCTTTGTGAATTCCTCAAAGGCCTCAGGCGGACAAGAATCTGCCAACGAGCAACCCGCATTAACATCTGGCAAAACAACTTTTTTTGAAGGACTTAAAATTTTAGCGGTTTCTGCCATAAAATGGACACCGGCGAACACAATCATATCCGCATCGGTTTCAGCCGCTTTTTGAGACAGACCCAAACTATCACCAACATAATCTGCAATATCCTGTATTTCCCCAATTTGGTAATAATGCGCTAATATTACTGCGTTTTTTTCTTTTTTTAGGCGGTTTATTTCTTTTACTAAATCCATTGTCCTTTTAAATGATGCTTATAAGTAGTAGAGTTGCCTCAAATACCACATACCTTAAGATGCAAATATCTTAATAAATTGGTTTGCTGACATGCGATTCCAAACAAAAAATTAATTTGAATTAAAGACCTTTAATTTTTCATGGGAAAAACTAAAATATTAATAGCCAAACTATTGAATTGCTAACAAAACTTAAAAAGCCCAAAGTAAAGAAACCTATTATTTTTGAGTATACGAAAGATTTTGAATATCTAATTGTATTTGATTTAAGGCAGCTTCGTGCTTTTCTAATTCAGATTGTACAGTAGCCTTTATCGTTATGTATGACTTTTTTACATCCCGAAACATATTTTGATAATACGCTATACCCGCTTTCAAATTATCAGTAAAGGTTAAAAAATACTTTTCTTCTTTTTTACTCATAGATGTTTTAGCTTCTTCAAACTTATTTTTTAAATAATCCATATATAACTGCGGTTCTTTAATAAACATATTAGGACGATCTTGCCTAGTAAGCACATTCTTTTTACCATATATATGACCTACCATATGTTTTAGACTAACCACCTTGTCGTAGTATGCCATATTTGGCCCCGGACAAATAGAAACGCCCGCTCCCTCAACCTTTGTGTCTAAACTATAAGCTAGTAGGGACGATGTACCTAACCCAACACAAACGTAAGACTTTTCAATAATTTTTGAGTATTCTTTTTTATAGAGTGCATGGGGTAAATTCTCATGTTCAAGAGCCTTTATTTTTGAATATTGATATTCCCTAGAGGCTGTACACATTCCCTTTTCTTTAAACTCTTTATTAAGTGCAACAAATTTTTTAGGACATGAACTTCCAGGTCTTCCTTTATCAATTAAAACCTGTTTCTCAAAGTCTTTAGTATTGTTTTTCAAATTATTAAAAGGCACCCCTAGGGGCGAAATATTACTTAAATACAAATCGTCTTCTTTTGCTTGCACCAATAATTTTAAAGTATCCTTATCAACAGTTGTTACCTCTGGAACTACTAGAAATGGACTGCCCCAACCTACAGAATCTAAATTGTAATTGTCTAACAAAAACTGATGTTCTTCATTTGTTCCTACGCCACCTTGAGCACTCACTTTAAAAGAAAGCGTCTCTTTTGGAACAGGCCTGTTTTGTTGCAATAACTCTTGCCGTAATACATTTAAGATTGATATTCTTAATTCTTCACTTTTTTCGTTAAATTCTGCCAAAACTGGCCCGAGCAAATAACCATCAGTTGCAAACGCATGACCTCCACAATTTAAGCCAGATTCAATTCTATATTCCGATACCCATAATCCTTTTTTTGCCAAAAATTTACCTTGTATTAAAGCTGATCTGTAATCACTTACTTTTAGAATAATTTTTTTCTTAAAGCATCCCTTTTCATCTGGAAAAAAATCATCAAACTTAGCCATATAAGAAAATAACCTCGGGTTCATTCCTGCTGAAAGTACTACAGATGAATTCAATTTACTTTTTGCAAAACCTCTTAAGGCAGCATGAGCATCATTATATTCTACTGGTAATTTTTCGTCATCCCTGTAATTATCTTTATCCACTTTAGTCATAATATTCACATCAATACGCCCTAAACTTAGCTTATCTGACACCCATTGTTTTACCTCTGAAAAATCTAATGCATTTGATGTAAACTTTTTAAATTCAGCTTTAAGTTTAGAACCATTTGGCAGCATATTTATGTGGTTTAAAAGCTCATCATTTTTCTCCAAAGACATATTCTTCATAGACTCAAATTTCTGTTCCACAAAATCATTTATCATATTTAAATACGCAGTAATCCTTTTTGCTCTAAAATCATCTATTTTATTAGTAATCTCAGTGTATGGTATTTTAAATTTTTCACTGTACATTTTTCTTAATTTCTCTAAAAGGATATCATCAACTAAAGAAATTACCGAATCTATACCCAAATGAGCTACTTTAAGTGGCGTGTCTACTGTAAATCCAATTCCCATCACGGGAATATGAAATGAATGTGTATTATGCATTATTTAAGTTTTTATTAATCGGCTAATGTATTCTTAATTGCCAGCGAAGAACATGATATAAATCATATTTGACTGTGTTTAATTAAAAAATATTGAGATTACCGTAAAGTTTTTTAATTATCTTCAATGGGAATTCCTTAAATAGCAAATATTGACAAAATTTTCAGTGAAGCAGTCGGTTTCAACAAACCTTTAGTATTTTTACTGTTCATTTTATAAAAACCGAATATATGTCTGTAGAACCAAAGTTAATTAGATTCAATCAAACAGTACTGTCTAAATACCAAATATACAACAGTATATTTATGACCTTACCTTTTGATGCAGTTACAAAAACTGGAGTTTTATTGCCATTATTTCATGAAACTTGCGAGAAAGGTTTTAAAAACGGTGATGACCCCACAACAATTGTAGAAACGTTTTTCACAAAATATCAAGCTCGTCGCAATAAACAAAGTCAGATTAACCTATTGTTCAGGTTTATCCAATATATTGAGCGACAAGTGGTACTCTTTGATGCTATAGAGGATGCCGCTTTCCCGGTTGTGAACAACATGGATGGTGTAGGAACTTTAAGAAACTTGAAAGGTTCTGCAATGTCTGAAGGTAAAATGGAAGAACTTAAAGCATTTTTAGAAGAGTTCAAAGTACGTATTGTTTTAACCGCGCACCCAACCCAATTTTATCCGGGTTCTGTTTTAGGTATCATAACCTCATTAACTAAAGCTATAAAGGAAAACGACCTTTCAGAAATCAATAATTTATTCGGACAACTTGGAAAAACACCTTTTTTCAAACATAAAAAACCCACGCCTTATGATGAGGCAAAGAGTTTAATTTGGTATTTAGACAATGTATTTTATTCAACATTTGGAGAAATTTATAATTATATTCAAACCAATATATATGCCGATGGCAAAAAGCACAACGATATTATAAATGTTGGGTTTTGGCCTGGAGGCGATAGAGACGGTAATCCTTTTGTAAAACCAAAAACTACCCTTAAGGTTGCAAATAAACTTAAAAAAACAATTCTAAAAAAATACTACGAAGACCTAAAATCTTTACGAAAAAAATTAACCTTTAGAGGCGTTGAGGAGCGCATAATCCGTTTAGAAACTATAATGTATGATTACAGTATAGATTTAAACCATAAGAAAGCTATAACCGAAAAAGAGCTAAGGCTTGAATTATTAAGCATTAGAAATCTAGTAGTAAAAGAGCACCAGTCGCTTTACGTGAGCGAACTCAATCATCTTATTAACAGGGTTCATTTATTCGGATACCATTTCGCATCGTTGGATATTAGGCAAGATAGTAGAATTCACCATTCTGTTTTTACAACGGTAATTGATCATCTGATAGAAAAAGGGAGTACATCTTTTCCTGAAAATTATCATGAATTATCAGAGGCTGACCAGATTGATATTTTATCAAAAGCTACGGATGAAATTCATGATTTAGATGTTTTTGAAGATGAAATGGTTAGAAATACACTAAAAACAATAGCGATAATTAAAGACATTCAAAAGAGCAATGGCGAACGTGGCGCAAACCGTTACATTATTAGCAATAACCAAACAGCGCTTAACGTTATGCAACTATTTGCAATGTTAAAAATTGTTGCCTTTAAAGATAATCTCACCGTAGATATTGCGCCTCTATTTGAAACTATTCCTGATTTAGAGAATGCTCCTGGTGTAATGGAACAACTATACCAAAACCCAGAGTACATGGCACATTTAAGGGCTAGAGGTAGCAAGCAAAATATCATGCTTGGATTCTCTGATGGCACGAAAGATGGTGGTTATTTAATGGCCAATTGGGGTATCTACAAAGCGAAAGAGCTACTTACTGCAATGTCTAGAAAGTATGATATTACGGCCATATTCTTTGATGGTCGGGGTGGACCGCCAGCAAGAGGCGGTGGTAAAACACACAACTTCTATTCTTCATTGGGTCCAACCATAGAAGATAAGGAAGTACAGGTTACCATTCAAGGACAAACAGTTAGTTCTAATTTTGGGACGCTAGACTCGGCTCAATACAATGCAGAACAGCTAATAAGTTCTGGTATTAAAAACAGGATCGACGGTGAGCGCAACAAACTATCTGACGAAGACAGGGCAGTTATGGAAGAGCTGGCAGAAACCAGTTACCAAACCTATAAAGATTTTAAAAACCACCCGATGTTTATTCCTTATTTGGAACGTATGAGTACTTTAAAATACTATGCCAAAACAAATATTGGAAGTAGACCCTCAAAACGTGGAACATCAGATAAACTTGTGTTTTCAGATTTACGAGCCATCCCATTTGTTGGATCTTGGAGTCAATTAAAACAAAACGTACCTGGATTTTATGGCGTTGGAACAGCTTTAAAGAAGTACGAAGACAGAGATGAATGGGTGAAAGTAGAGCAACTTTACAAAAACTCTAAATTCTTTAAAACGCTTATTGATAATAGTATGATGTCTCTAACAAAATCGTTTTTTGATCTGACAAAATATATGTCTAAAGACGAAGAGTTTGGCGATTTTTGGAAGATTATATTTGAAGAGTATCTTAATACAAAACGCTTACTTCTTAAACTTTCTGGATACGATGAACTTATGGAAAACGAACCAACGAGTAAAGCATCTATTGAGGTTAGGGAGTCTATCGTATTGCCATTATTAACTATTCAGCAATACGCTCTTAAGAAAATTCAAGAATTTGAAAAAGCTGGAGTACCAAAGGATGACCCTGAGAAAGTGATTTACGAAAAAATAGTAACACGCTCTTTATTTGGTAATATTAATGCTAGTAGAAACTCTGCTTAACAAAAAAGCATTGCATTAAAAACAACCCCAATCCGCACGAATTGCAGATTGGGGTTTTTTGTGTTCCATTAGTTTAGTTTTTTTGGCACTGTAGCTACTTGAAGTACTTAACAATTCTCAATAAAAACTATACTATTAGATGGTTGAAAAACATTCTCCTTTTTCAAAATACTGTAAATAGCGATGTTATTAGCCCAAGGTATAACAGGTTTTTTTTTGATAATTAAATGAGATCATAAACAGTGTCAATAAATTGAATATATGAGAAGTCTTATTAGCCTGCAAACAAAAAATGCCCCACGATTGTGGGGCATTTTATATCAACTAAATTAATAAATTATTAATGTTCGTTCAATCGGAAATCTGGATAAGCATCCATTCCATGCTCATGAGCATCAAGACCTTCCAGTTCTTCTCTTTCAGGAACTCTAATTCCAACTGTTTTCTTAAGTGTAAATATGATAAGAAACGCCGACACTAAGCAGAACGCTGCATAACAAGCTACTCCTATTAATTGTGTTAAAAATGAGTGTTCTGGGTTTGTTGAAAAGATACCAACTGCTAAAGTCCCCCAGATACCACAAACTAAGTGTACTGCAATAGCTCCTACGGGGTCATCTAATTTAATAGCATCAATAAATGCAACTGCAAATACAATTAACGACCCAGCAATAGCACCAATAATGATAGCGCTTTCTGGTGTCATTACATCTGCACCAGCTGTAATACCAACAAGACCTCCTAAAATACCATTTAAGAACATGGTTAAATCTAAATTCTTATACTTTAAAAAGGATACAAATGCAGCAACTACACCACCTGCAGCTGCAGCTAAACATGTAGTAACTAGTGTTAAAGAGGTTAATTCTGGATCCGCTGAGAGCACAGAGCCACCATTAAATCCAAACCAGCCCAACCAAAGAATTAAAACACCTGCCGTAGCTAAGGGAATACTATGCCCTGGAATTGCCTGTGGTTTTCCGTTTTTAAATTTACCAATTCTAGCACCAAGCAACCAAACTGCCACTAAAGCAGCCCAACCGCCAACAGAGTGCACCAATGTAGAACCTGCGAAGTCATAGAATCCCATTTGGTCTAAGAAACCACCTCCCCATTTCCAAGAACCAGCAATTGGGTACACTAAGCCTACATATAATACGGTAAACATCATAAATGGTCCTATTTTCATACGTTCAGCAACGGCACCAGACACAATAGTTGCAGCGGTCGCAGCGAACATACCTTGAAATAAGAAATCTGTCCACCATGTGTAACCGCCATCCGCATATTCCGGAGTCATTCCTCCTTCTGGAGCTGCTATTCCAAATCCTGCAAAATCAATAAATCCTGCAGCACCTTCTTCAAATCCAGGATACATTAAGTTAAATCCTGCAATGTAGTATAATAATAACCCTACGGTAATTATAAAAATATTTTTAAATAAAATATTGATCGTATTTTTTTGTCTCGTTAGTCCTATTTCTAAAAATGCAAATCCTGTATGCATGAAAAAAACCAATGCCGTACAGATCATCATCCATACATTGTTTGCTGTAAATAATCCTTGTTCCATAATATCTTAGTTATCTATATATTTTTAATTGGTTATTATTTTAAAGTGTCGCCACCCTTTTCTCCTGTTCTAATTCTGTAACATTCGCTCACATCTGAAACGAAAATTTTACCATCCCCCACTTCTCCAGTGGAAGCAGATTCTAAAATTGTTTTAATAGTTACCTCTTCAAAATCATCATTTACTACAATGGAGAGGTATCTGCGCTGTATATCACTTGTGCTGTAACTAACACCTCTGTAAACATGACCTTCCTTTTCATTACCTAAACCAGTCACGTCCCAGTAGGAGAAAAAATTCACACCAACTTCATGCAATGCATCTCTAACGGTGCTGTATTTTGATTTTCTAATAATTGCTTCGATTTTTTTCATAATATGCCTGTATTTTGATTAGTAAGAATTCAAAAATAGAAAAATAATAGGGTGACTAAGAATATTCATGGATTAATCAAAAACTATTATTAGTTTTCTAAAAAACGTATTAAAAGGATGCTTTTTTTATATTAAAAAGCATCCTTTTTTAACAAACTAACTAATTTGAAAACTTACATTAATTATTGAATGTATATCAATTAACTTAGTCTTCTATTTCTCTTTGCCTTTTACCAGGATAAGCTAGAGCACCATGTTCAGAAAGATCTAAACCTTCTATTTCTTCTTTCTCAGAAACTCTTAATCCAAGAGTTTTCTTAAGAATAGTTAAGAAAATCCAAGAAGTTACCACAGCCCAAATAGCATATGCCAAGGCACCTATTAATTGCGCTAAAAACTGATTAGCACCACCACCATTAAATAAACCAATACCAGTATCGCCATCAATACCCCAAAGACCAATTACAATGGTTCCCCAGAAACCTGCTACACCGTGTACTGAAAAAGCACCAACAGCATCATCAATCTTAAGTTTTTGCTCTACAAATTCCATAGAGAATACAACAATAATACCTCCAATAAAACCTGCAATTATAGCACCACCTTCTGTCATGTTTCCACAACCCGCAGTAATACTTACCAAACCAGCTAAAGCACCGTTAAGTGTCATATCTAAATTTGGCTTTTTATATCTTAACCATGATAAGAAAAGGGCGCCTATAGCTCCTGCAGAGGCAGCTAAGTTTGTTACTAAAACTACCATAGAAGCACCAGTGGCATCATCACCACCCCATGCTAATTGAGACCCACCGTTGAATCCGAACCATCCGAACCAAAGTATGAATACACCTAGTGTTGCAAGAAGTTTGTTATGACCTGGAATGTCTACAGCCTTACCATTAATGTATTTACCTAGTCTTGGCCCTACAAGTATTGCAGCAACCAAAGCAGCCCATCCACCAACAGCATGTACAATTGAAGACCCTGCAAAATCAATAAATTCAGCTGGCATGATACCATCAGTATCATTTAACCAACCACCATTCCATTCCCATCCACCAGCAATTGGGTAAATGATTACAGTCATAATAATCGAGAAAATAATATAGGTAGTATATTTCGTTCTACCAGCAATAGCTCCTGAAACAATAGTAGCTGCAGTAGCACAAAATACTGTTTGGAAAAACAAATCTGCTGGACCTTGGTTAAACATAAAACCACTCCAACCAATCCATCCAGAAGAAGATTCTCCATACATTAAAGAGTATCCAACAAACCAGAACATTAGTGATCCTACTGCTATATCCAATACATTTTTCATAGCAATATTCACCACGTTTTTAGAGCGTGTAAAGCCAGACTCCACCAATGTGAACCCTGCTTGCATTAAGAATACTAGAATACCAGAGATAAGCATCCACATCATTCCCATATCGCCTTCTACAGCGGCGGTATCTTGCATTATAAGGGGCATGTTTAATAATGACATAATATTTGTTTTTTATGGTTAGTAATTATAATGTGAACAAAGCGAGTTCCTTTTCATAAAGAACTCGCTCTATTCTTTATTTTATTTTTTTATCAATCTCGTTTTACTTAGAACGTTACTATTGCGGCTAAAGTAAAAGCTGCTAAACTGTCAGTGCCAACTCCGTCACTATCAACAAAGTTTCCGTAAAACTGACCATCATCTTGATTAGTCAAAGCATCTAACCTAATTTCAGGCTTGATGATTAAGTTGTCTACGGAATAGCTTCCTGTTAAAGTTGTAGCAAATACAGATGGTAAATCATTACCATCACCATGAATAGCAAAGTATTCCCCTCTTAATCCTATAGAAAAACTATCAGAAGTAGCTATTTGTGGGTACAAAGCAGCTCCATAGAAACCAGATCCGTCATTATCATTATAAGCAGCATTGATACCTAAGAAAAATGAGTCTGACAAATCAAAACCACCCGTATAATCGATTTCAAAACCTAAACCTCCGCTATTTCCACTATCATAGTACAGGTTTAAGAATTGACCTTTATAACCAAGTTGAGCTCCAAGAGCGTACTCTCCTGTCATTGAAATATCGTTAGTATCCCATGGGTTAGTGATAGCTAACATTAAACTAAAATCCTCGGATAAAGCGAAATCAGCCTTTAAACCCATGTGTGAAAATGGTCCGCTTGAGAATAGGTAAGAACAGCTATAGTTAAAGTTTGCGGCTGGCGCAATTACTTCATATCCTAAAAACGTGTTCCATCTACCAAAAGTTAAGGTAGTTCCTTCGGAAACATTCCAGTACACATATGCTTGGTTAACGATACCATCTACAATATCAGTATTAAAAGTGGCACCGGCACCTCTTGGACCTGCAACTAAATCAAGAACAGCACCTACTTTTTCACCTTCATACGTTGCAATAATGTTCCCCATACCTAAAGCGAAACCAGACTGACCAGCGAAAGCTGTTCCGAAAGTTGGGGCATCATTATCAGAAGCAGTTAAATATGTTTGATAATAAGCATCAACACTACCACTGATACTCAATTTTGGTTTTTCATCTTCTTGCGCAAATAATACAGTTGCTATAAGAAGCATTGAAAGGGTAAGTAATTTTTTCATAATTGTTTAATTTTTGGTTATTAATTTTTAAAATTTATTTCCTTAAGACGGGGCTAAACTATTTAAAAAAGATTTACCCCCATAAAAAAATAGGGGTAATTTATTCATTTTTATGATTTATCAAATTTTACCCCCCATTTTTTTAGGGGTATTGCTATTTTAACTTAATTTTATGAAATATCAATAACCTTATTTATTGAATAATCGTCAGGTTTTGTTTGCTTATGATGCGTATTTTTTTAACAAAAACAGCAATCCCTTTCAATAATTCACAAATTCTTATTTATCCTTAAATTTTATCCATTGAATATTTATTAAAATATCTCATTATTATTGATAGAAAACCATTTAAAAGTAATGTTCGATTAAAAAATCGAAATAATGAAATTGCCTTATTAGAAATATAATTTCAATGCCTACCTTTGTAATTCGACGCTTTTTTTAATCTTATATATCGTTGATTATGTTGAAGAAACAAGGTTTATATTCCCCCGAATTCGAGCACGAAAATTGTGGCGCAGGTTTTATTTGTAATCTTAAAGGAGAACGAACAAACCAAATTATTCACGACGCGTTAGAAATTCTCGTTAAACTGGAACATCGTGGAGGTGTAAGTGCAGATGGCAGAACTGGTGATGGCGCTGGTTTGTTAATAGATATCCCTCACGATTATTTTAAACGTGTTTGTGATTTTAATATCCCCGACCAAAGAGAGTATGCAGTAGGAATGGTTTTTTTACCAAAAGTTGAAAACCAATACAAATACTGTAAGGATATTTTTGAAAAGGAAGTAAATGAACAAGGACTTACTGTTTTAGGATGGAGAAAAGTACCTGTAGATTCTACACAACTCGGGCAAATTGCATTGGCCTCCGAACCAAGGATAGAGCAATTATTTATTGGCAAAACCGACGTTATTGACGAAGCTACGTTTAAAGCTAAATTATATGCGGCACGTAAAATCACAGAGCATACCATAAGAAAATCAAAGATATCTGAAGGCTCTTATTTTTACGTACCCAGTTTATCAACTACTACCTTAATATATAAAGGTATTATAATGCCTGAAGATATTGGTCCATATTATACTGATTTGCAACAAGAAGACCTTGTTACACGATTAGCTTTGGTACACCAACGTTTCTCTACTAATACAATGCCTACTTGGGAACTGGCACAACCATTCCGTTTTATGTGTCAGAATGGTGAAATTAACACGCTACGAGGTAACGTAAGTAGAATGCGTGTGCGCGAAGAAATTATGAGAAGTGATGTTTTTGGGCCTCAAATAGATAAATTATTTCCAATTATACTTCCAGGGAAATCAGATTCGGCTTCAATGGATATGGTGGTTGAATTATTAACACATTCCGATCGCTCTCTTCCCGAAATTATGATGATGATGATTCCTGAAGCATGGGAAAAACACGCCACCATGAGTGAGGACAAAAAATCGTTCTACGAGTACAATGGCTGTATTATGGAACCTTGGGACGGACCCGCATCGGTGCCATTTACAGATGGCGATTACATTGGTGCTTTATTAGACAGAAACGGATTAAGACCCTCTAGATATACTGTAACCAAAAGCGGTAAACTAATCATGGCATCAGAAGTTGGTGTGGTGGATATTGAGCCAGAAGACATTGAATCCCACGGAAGATTGGAACCTGGAAAAATGTTTTTGGTAGACATGAATGAAGGGCGCATTATCGACGATGAAGAGATAAAGACAAAAATTGTAAACCAACGCCCTTATAAAGCGTGGCTTGATAAAACACGTTTACATTTAAGAGATGTTCCTTATACTAATGATACTTGCCCCATAGAGACCATTGATATCAAAACGAGACAACGTTTATTCAATTACACGTTTGAAGACATACAAGAGGTAATTACACCCATGGCCATGAAGGGTAAAGAAGCCTTAGGTTCAATGGGTATCGATACGCCTTTGGCAGTTTTATCAGATAGACCTCAACTTATTTCTAACTACTTCAAGCAATTATTTGCACAAGTTACAAACCCACCTTTAGATGGGATTCGTGAAGAAATTGTCACCGATATTAGTTTGAATCTTGGAAAGGACCGTAATATTTTCAGTATAACAGAGAGACAATGTAGAAAACTGAGAATTCAAAACCCGGTAATTTCAAATGCAGATTTAGAGAAAATCAGAACTATAAAAATCGAGAGCTTTAAAGCAGAAACCATTCAAATGCTATATCCAAAAGCACAAGGAATGAACGGTTTAGAAGATGCTTTAGATGCTATCATTGTTCAGATAGAAAAAGCATTAGAGCGCAAAACAAACATTATCATATTGTCCGACAGGGGCGTTAACCAAGAATTTGCACCAATTCCTGCGCTATTGGCATGTTCTTATGTAAACCATCAAATGAATCGTTTACGTAAGCGATCGTATTTTGATATTATTATTGAATCTGCTGAACCTCGCGAACCGCATCATTTCGCAACCTTATTTGGTTATGGCGCAAGTGCCATCAACCCTTATATGGTAAACGAAATTATTAGAATGCAGGTTAAAGAAGGATTTATTGCCGATTTAAATGAAGATCAAGCTGTTGAAAACTTCAATAAAGCTATTGGTAAGGGCATTCTAAAAATCATGAATAAGATTGGTATTTCTACCCTACATTCTTATCGAGGTTCTCAAATTTTCGAAATTGTTGGTTTTAACTCATCTTTCGTAGAAAAATATTTCCCTTATACCGCTTCTAGAATTGAAGGTATCGGACTTTATGAAATAGAAAAAGAAATAGACCAACGTTACAAACAAGCTTATCCAGATAAACCTATTGACAAAAAATTAGGTTTGAATATTGGCGGTGATTATCGTTGGAGACGTAACGGCGAGCGCCATATGTTTAACCCTACTACTGTTGCTAAATTACAACAAGCAGTTCGGTTAAGCGATCAAGCAAGTTATGATGTATATTCTAAAGCTATAAACGAACAATCTGAAAACTTAATGACCATTCGTGGGTTGTTTGAGTTTGACAACTTAGACCCTATTCCCTTAGATGAAGTTGAACCATGGACAGAGATTGTAAAGCGTTTTAAAACAGGCGCGATGTCTTACGGCTCTATTTCTCGTGAGGCTCATGAAAATTTAGCAATTGCTATGAACCGCATTGGCGGGAAATCTAACTCTGGTGAAGGCGGAGAGGACAGAAACCGTTTTCATCCCGATGTAAATGGAGATAGTAGAAACTCTGCAATAAAACAAGTAGCTTCTGGTCGGTTTGGTGTAACATCTCACTATTTAACGAATGCCAGAGAGATTCAAATAAAAATGGCACAAGGTGCTAAACCCGGAGAAGGCGGACAATTACCTGGCGAAAAAGTATTGCCATGGATTGCAAATGCACGTAACTCAACGCCTTTTGTAGGGTTAATTTCACCACCTCCACATCACGATATCTATTCTATTGAAGATTTAGCACAATTAATTTTCGATTTAAAAAACGCGAACCGTGATGCTAGAATTAACGTAAAATTAGTTTCCGAAGTTGGTGTAGGTACTATTGCTGCTGGTGTAGCAAAAGCTAAAGCCGATGTTGTACTAATTTCTGGATACGATGGTGGCACAGGAGCTTCTCCTTTAACATCATTAAAACATGCCGGATTACCTTGGGAACTTGGTTTGTCTGAAGCGCAACAAACACTTGTTTTAAACAACTTGAGAAGTAGAATCGTGGTGGAGTGCGACGGACAGTTAAAGACTGGGCGAGACGTTGCCGTAGCTGCACTTCTTGGTGCTGAGGAATTTGGTTTTGCAACTGCGCCTCTCGTAGCTTCTGGTTGTATTATGATGCGGAAATGCCATTTAAATACCTGTCCTGTAGGTATTGCTACTCAAGATAAAGAACTACGTAAAAACTTTAAGGGTACACCTGAACATGTTATCAACTTCTTCTTTTATGTAGCTGAAGAATTACGTGGCATCATGGCACAACTCGGGTTTAGAACCATGGAAGAAATGGTAGGGCAAACCCATAAAATTAATGCGAATAAAGCCATAAAGCATTATAAAGCTAAAGGTTTAGATTTATCAAGTATTTTACACAGGCCAGCTGCATATAATAAATTGATTGTTAGAAATACGGAAAAGCAAGATCACAATTTAGATAACGTATTAGATTTTACGATTTTAAAGGATGCACATCGCGCTATGTATCGTAAGGAAAAAATGACTTTACAGTATCCAATAAGCAATATCAATCGTACCGTTGGAGCTATTGTAAGCAACGAACTTTCAAAAATCTACGGTCACCTAGGTTTGCCTGAAGACACACTTAACATCAATTTTAAAGGTTCGGCAGGACAAAGTTTTGGAGCGTTTGGTGCTTTTGGATTAACCTTTACTTTAGAAGGAAACACCAATGATTATTTAGGAAAAGGGCTTTCAGGTGCTAAACTAATTGTGAAAAAACCTGAAAATGCCGATTTCAAAGCCAATGAAAATATTATTGTTGGAAACGTTTGTTTATTCGGCGCAGTAAACGGGCAAGCTTATATAAATGGAATTGCTGGCGAGCGTTTTGCAGTCCGTAACTCTGGAGCTACTGCAGTTGTAGAAGGTGTTGGAGATCACTGTTGTGAATACATGACGGGTGGTCGTGTTATTGTACTTGGTAAAACAGGACGAAACTTTGCCGCTGGTATGAGCGGTGGAATTGCTTATGTGTATGATCCAGACAATAAATTTGTAAATGGCTTATGTAATACAGAAACTATAGAGTTTGAGGATATTACTACTGAAGACGCAAATGAATTAAAAGCGGCTATTGAGAAACACCTACTGTACACCAGTAGTGAAATTGCCAAAACATTATTATCTGATTGGGACACAACATTGGGCAACTTTGTAAAAGTAATGCCAATTGAATATAAACGTGCTTTAAAACGTTTAGAGACCGAAGAACAAATGGTAGAAGAATTAACAGCTTAGAATCATGGGGAAAGTAACAGGTTTTAAAGAATTTGAAAGACAGGACGAAAAATACGTGCCTGTAAAAGACCGTATAAAACATTATAAAGAATTTACAGTACCTCTTTCAGAAGAGGAAATCACAAAACAAGGATCGCGCTGCATGGATTGTGGTATTCCGTTTTGTCATAGTGGGTGTCCATTAGGGAATCTTATTCCAGATTTCAACCATATGGTACATCAGGGCGAGTGGCAAAAAGCCTCTTGGATATTACATTCCACGAATAATTTTCCAGAATTTACCGGCAGATTATGTCCTGCACCCTGTGAAAAATCATGTGTCTTAGGTATTATTGAAGATCCTGTTTCTATCGAAAACATAGAAAAACAAATTGTTGAGCGTGCCTTTCAAGAAGGCTGGATTAAACCTCAACCTCCAAAAACAAGAACTGGCAAAACAATTGCTGTTGTAGGTTCTGGACCAGCAGGTTTAGCAGCTGCACAACAATTAAACAGAGCTGGACACACCGTTACGGTTTTTGAACGCGATGATGAAATAGGAGGTTTATTACGTTACGGTATTCCTAATTTTAAAATGGAAAAGGAAATCATCGATCGTCGTTTAGCAATTTTAGAAGCAGAAGGTATCACCTTTAAAACAAATGTAAATGTAGGCGTGAATTATGATGTTAAAGAATTAAAAGCGTTTGATGCCGTTGTATTATGTGGTGGTGCTACCGAAAGACGAAGCTTACCAACCCCAGGTATTGATGCAGATGGCGTGGTACAGGCTATGGATTTCTTAACACAACAAACTAAAGTGCTGTTTGGTAAAAAAGTAGAAAACCAAATAATGGCTACCGATAAAAACGTTATAGTTATCGGTGGAGGAGATACTGGTTCTGACTGTATTGGCACCTCTAATCGGCATGGTGCAAAATCTGTAGTTAATTTCGAGATTATGCCGAAACCACCAGGGCATCGTTCACCAACTACACCTTGGCCTTTTTGGCCATTACAACTTAAAACCTCTTCTTCTCATGAAGAAGGTGTTGAGCGTAATTGGTTGATAAATACAAAAGAGTTTATTACCGACGAAAACAACAAATTAACAGGATTAAAAACTGTAAATGTTGAATGGAAGATGGTGCCTGGGCAACGTCCGCAACTAATTGAAATTGAAGGCACAGAAAAAACATGGCCATGTGATTTAGCTTTATTGGCACTTGGTTTCACAGGGCCAGAATCTACGCTTGCGGATACATTAGGCATTAAAACAGATGCACGCTCAAATTACAAAGCTGAATACGGAAAATACCAAACGAATGTCCCAAATATTTTTACAGCTGGCGATATGCGTCGCGGACAATCCTTAATCGTTTGGGCCATCTCCGAGGGTAGAGAAGCAGCAAGACAAGTAGATATTTACTTAATGGGGAAAACAGATTTGCCAACTAAAGATGACGCTGGAGATTTAGTGGGCTTACATTAAAAGATGATGTATTGAGAAAAAAAGCGAACCGTGGAGTTCGCTTTTTTTATGCCTAAAAATAGGCACTATACCTCTTTATATTTTCACTTTGCTTAAGCTAAGCAATTAATATTAATTTCGTACTTTCTGCATAAACTCCTCAGCCTTATCCACCATGTTTTTACTGCCGCAAATAAACGGTACACGTTCATGTAGTTCCGTAGGCTTTATATCCATTATTCTAGTAAAACCATCACTCGCTTTTCCGTTGGCCTGTTCTGCTAAAAATGCTATTGGATTACATTCGTATAGTAATCTTAGCTTACCATTAGGGTTTTTAGAGCTTTGTGGGTACAAATAAATACCACCTTTTATCATATTCCTGTGGAAATCCGACACCAAAGACCCAATATATCTCGATGTATATGGCCTATCCTCTTCTTCTAATTGACAGTACTTGATATAATTTTTAATACCTTGAGGAAAATGAATATAATTACCTTCGTTAACGGAATAGATAGTACCATCTTCAGGGAATTCCATATCTGGATGAGACAAATAGAATGAGCCAATAGCAGGGTTTAGTGTGAAACCATTTACGCCATCACCTGTAGTGTAAACCAACATCGTAGAAGTACCATAAACCACATAACCCGCAGCCACCTGTGCACTACCTTCCTGTAAAAAATCTTCCAGCTGAACAGGTGTTCCTATCGGTGTTACCCTTCTGTAAATAGAAAATATGGTCCCCACGGACACATTAACATCTATGTTTGAAGAACCATCCAAAGGATCAATCAAAACCACATACTTATTTTGATGATTTTCATCCTGACTATTGATCGAAATAAAATCATCCTCTTCTTCACTTGCCAAACCACAGATAATGTTTCGGCGAGTTAATGTTTGTTTAAATTTGTCGTTAGCATACACATCTAGCTTCTGTTGGTCTTCTCCTTGAATATTTGTATCACCAGCAGCTCCAATAATATCAACCAAACCTGCTTTATTCACTTCATGATTTACCACTTTTGCTGCTAAACGGATTGAATTTAACAGACTAGATAGTTCCCCAGAAGAATATTTGAAAGAAGCTTGATTTTCAATAATAAATTCGCCAAGTGTTTGCTTTTTAGGTGCCATAGATTTCTAAATTTACGTATACAAATATCATTAAAATTTAGCGAACTACAACGTTTTCGCTATTTATAATTGTTACAAAATGCGCAACTTTAAACTATCTTTGAAATTCATTTGAAAAAAGTATGGAACTAATAATCAGAGACGCAAAAAAAGAGGATATGTTAAAAGTTCTGAGTTTGATACAAGAACTGGCTACATTTGAAAAAGAACCGCATGCTGTTGAAGTTACGGTTACGGAATTAGAAAATGATGGTTTTGGGGAAAATCCACAATTTCATTGCTTTGTAGCAGAGGTTAATTCTGAAATAAAAGGTATTGCATTGGTATATAATCGTTATTCTACATGGAAAGGTAGAGCTATTCATTTGGAAGATTTAATCGTAAGCGAGTCGATGCGTGGTAAAGGTATTGGATCTAAATTATTAGATGAAGTTCTAAAATATGGCTACAACTTGGGTGTAAAACGCATTAATTGGGAGGTACTAGACTGGAATGAACCCGCTATTACATTCTATGAAAAAAATGGCGCTAAAGTTATGCGCGATTGGGATGTTGTTCAAATGAATCAAGAAGCAATTAAAAACTATATTTCTAAATTAGAAGATGCAAATATTTAAGTTTGGTGGCGCATCAGTAAAAGATGCTGATAGCGTTAAGAATTTAGCCAACATATTAAAACTCGTTGGACATAAGAACGTACTCATTGTGGTTTCGGCCATGGGAAAAACCACCAATGCTTTAGAAATTGTAATTAAAAATTACTTTGAAAACAAAGCAGAATTAAATAGCGCCGTGCAAGATGTAATAAAATACCATAATAGTATTTTGTTAGATTTATTTGAAAATGAGTCGCACCCAATTTTCAAAAAAGTAACACATCTATTCAGGGAACTGGATGATTTTTTAAGAACCAATAAATCGCCAGACTACAATTACGTTTACGACCAAACCATAAGTTATGGAGAATTGGTTGCTACAACCATAATCAGTGCCTATCTTAATAATATTGGTATTAAAAATGACTGGATTGACGCTAGAACACATATAAAAACCGACAATTACTATCGAAGAGCTAATGTAAATTGGGAAACTACCCAGCAGAACATCACATCCTCTTTTGATAAAAAAACACTAAATATTACGCAAGGATTTTTAGGTAGTGATGCCAACAACTTTACAACTACGCTAGGAAGAGAAGGTAGCGATTACACTGCTGCAATTTATGCTTATTGCCTAAATACCGAAAGTGTTACCATTTGGAAAGATGTACCTGGGGTTCTAAATGCAGATCCACGTTATTTTGATAACGCACAATTGTTGCATCAAATTTCATACGAAGAAGCTATAGAATTGGCTTTTTATGGAGCCTCAGTCATTCATCCAAAAACCTTACAGCCTTTGCAGCGTAAAGAAATCCCACTCTTTGTAAAGTCGTTTTTAAATCCAAAAGATGACGGTACAAGGGTTGGAAAAGGAATTACTTTACAACCCAATGTGCCTTGTTTTATTCTGAAAAAAAACCAAGTTTTAATATCACTATCATCTTTGGATTTTTCGTATATCGTTGAGGACAATATTAGCGACATATTCAAGTTACTGCATACTTATAAAATGAAAGTGGATGTTATTCAAAATTCAGCCATTAGCTTTTCCGTCTGTTTAGAAAACAGCTTTAATAATTTAGAAAAACTATTGCAGCACTTAAAAGCAAAATTCAGGGTAACCTGTGATGAAAATGTTTCATTATATACTATAAGACATTACAACAACGAGGTACTTAAACAATTAGAAGAGGATAAAACGGTATTATTAAAGCAATTAACACAAGAAACTGTGCAAATAGTTACTAAATAGTTTTATTTATTACTTTTACGCCGATGGGGAAACAACAAGATACAGGTTTGGTAACCGCTAAGGAAGTCGCAAAAGCCATACAATTAGACAATTATGGCTTTATAGGTACTTTTATAGGATGGTTATTAATGAAAGTTCTAAAAATATCCACCCTCAACAAAATTTATAATCGCAACAAACATCTCGAGGAAGTTAATTTTTTAAATGCAATTTTAGAAGATTTTCAAATTAAGTTTGAAATTCCTGAAGAAGACCTTAAACGCCTGCCAAAAGACGGTGCTTACATTACAATCTCAAATCATCCACTTGGAGGTATTGATGGGATTCTATTACTGAAACTAATGTTAGAACAACGTAGCGATTTTAAAATTATCGCTAACTTTTTATTACACCGTATTACCCCCTTAAAACCCTATATTATGCCCGTAAATCCTTTTGAGGACAGAAAGGACGTTAAATCTAGTATTGCAGGGTTTAAAAATGCCATTTTACATTTGCGCGAGGGGCATCCATTAGGTATTTTTCCTGCGGGCGAAGTATCAACATACCGAGATGGGAAACTAGTAGTGGACAGACCATGGGAAGAAGCCGCTATGAAACTGGTAAAAAAGGCTGAAGTGCCCATAGTTCCTATTTACTTTCATGCAAAAAATAGTAAGTTGTTTTACAAGCTATCTAAGATTAGCGATACGTTTAGAACTGCCAAACTACCTTCAGAATTGTTAACTCAAAAACGACGTACCATAAAAGTACGCATAGGAAAGCCCATTTCGGTTACCGATCAAAAGGAGTATGAGTCTTTAGAAGACTTTTCGGAATTCATTCGGAAAAAAACTTATATGCTATCCAACACCTTTGAAGATAAATCAAAAATACTGAATATTCCATCATCCTTAAAAGTGCCCAAATCTCCTAAAAACATTGTTACTCCCATTGATAGTGATATAATGGCAAAAGAAGTTGAGGCCCTGAGAGAAGACAACTCCAGACTTTTAGAAAGTAAAAACTATGAGGTGTTTTTAGCTGATGCTAAAAAGATTCCAAATATCCTAAGGGAAATAGGCAGATTACGGGAAATTACGTTTAGAGAGGTTGGTGAAGGTACCAACGAAGCGATAGATTTAGATGCGTTTGACAATTATTACCACCATATGTTTTTATGGGACAACGAGAAACAGCTCATCGCAGGCGCATATAGAATGGGTTTAGGTTCTAAAATTTTTAAACTTTATGGTATCGATGGGTTCTATCTACAAGATTTATTTCGCTTTGAACCAGAACTCTATAAAATGATGAGCGAGTCCATTGAAATGGGACGTGCATTCATCATTAAAGAATACCAACAAAAACCAATGCCACTGTTCTTACTTTGGAAAGGCATCGTGCACACCACACTACGTTATCCTGAACACAACTATTTGATTGGAGGTGTGAGCATTAGTAATCAGTTTTCAAATTTCTCCAAATCTTTGATGATTGAGTTCATGAAATCACATTACTACGACCCTTATATTGCGCAATATGTACGCCCTAAAAAGGAATTCAAAGTAAAGCTTAAAGATGCGGATAAAGATTTTGTTTTTGATGAAACTGAAGCCGATTTAAACAAGTTTGATAAATTCATTGACGAAATAGAGCCTGGTGCATTACGCCTGCCTGTGTTGCTTAAAAAGTATATAAAACAAAATGCAAAATTGGTAGCATTTAATGTAGACCCTTTATTTAACAACTCTGTTGATGGGTTGATGTACATTAAAATAGCAGATCTCCCAGAAAGCACCGTCCGTCCTGTTATGGAAGAGTTTCAAGCAGAATTAGAGCGTAAATTCATGGAGAATAATGAAACTACGTAACGTATTTCTTGTTACATGCTTTCTGTTTCTTTGTGAAACAACCATTGGGCAAACCCTAGAAGGTGTGGTTTTGGATGCAAAAACCAAAACACCAATAGAAACCGCTACCGTTTATTTTGATAATACTACCTTAGGTGTTATTACCAATAGCAACGGAGAATTTTCGATACGCTATACAAAAGCTATACAATCGCCTTTAATCATATCTTTTCTAGGTTATAAAAAACAAATAATTTCTGATTACAGAAGTAAAAATAAGATAACAGTATTACTAGAAGAAAATACTGAAGCCTTAAGTGAAGTTCTTGTAAATGCCAATGATGGCATGACCAGAAGACAAAAATTGAAGTTTTTTAGAAAAGAGTTTTTAGGGACATCAAGATTTGGAAACTCATGTAAAATATTGAATGAGGATGATATTGTTATTCGCTATAATAAAAAAGAAAAAGTACTTACTGCTTACTCCAAAGCACCTTTACAAATAGAAAATAAAGCGTTGCAATACGTAATAACTTATGATGTAACCACATTTACTTTAAAATTTCATCCTTTAAACAAAAGTTTTAATCCTTTTGATGTTGCCTCTGTTGGCTTTTATGGCACTACATTTTACAAAGATTTAAAAATATTTAATAAGGCAAAAGCCTTTAAAAATAGAGCAAACGCCTATGAAGGTTCAAGGCTAGAATTTATGAGAGCTTTGTATGCCGGTAAATTAACTGAAAGGGGTTACGAAATTTATGATGGAAAAAACAAAGTGACCCCGAAAGACTATTTTAAAATAGAACATAAGAATAACTCTAGCATAAAACGAGTATCTATAGAACAACCATTAAATATTTTGTACGGCAGATGGGAACAATCTTCTATATATTTTTTAACACCTGCTATATTTATAGATTTTTACGGAAACTATACAAATGTAGATAAAGTGCAGTTTTCTGGTGTGATGGGAAAACAACGCGTTGGCGAGTTACTGCCTTTTGATTATGGGTTGTGATATTTTTAAGTCTGAAAAAATAATGGAAAAACGCTTATAGCTACCGAAAATCACGGATAAGACTTAGTTGATGTTTAACGCCTTAAACTAAGAATTAGGATTAAACCCAGCAGCTAGATTTGTTTTGTCGAAGTAACAATTTTACGGGTTGAAACTCATGTAAGCTCTCTCTAATTAAGAAATTGCAAATCGTCTCCAAATGTTTTAAAATGGTTGGTTGAAACAAAACAACTTCACCTAAAATAGTATTATATAAGCAAGATTCCTGCATACTTATATATTGTAAAATCGTGTGTAAATAGGCAGTCGCTGTTACCACCATTTGGCTAATGGTTCAACATAACTGTCAAATTTAGATACTCTTAAAAGGCTATAATTATATTGTGCAAAAAGCCCAAAGAACTAGTTCTTTAGGCTTTAGTTATTTTTAAAACCAAGGTTTCTTGCCAACTTGGTAGGTGTTGTAAAACTCTTCGTCTGATTTGGTTAAATAGATGATTCCTTCTATTAAACCAACTAAACCTGTAGCCCATACCACTAAAACACCAACGCCAACGCAAGACAAAACAATTCCAATGAGTGAAATAACGAGCAAAATTATACCTTCCTTTTGGTAACCCAAAACAAATTTATGTATACCCAACCAACCAACTAGAATTCCTAAAATTCCAGCTAAAATCTTTTTATTGTCCTTAGAAACGAACGTCTCCTTGGCGCTTTCAGCAAACTCATTGGCTGATTCTTTTGCTTCATTGGCAATTTCTTTCGCCTTTTCTTTGGCTTCACCAGCCATTTCCCCAGCTTTATCTGCTGCTTTTTTTGCACCATCCTTAGCGTCATCTAACATATCGTTTAAATCGTCGCTTAAATTTTTTTCGTCTGACATGATTTCTAGTTTTTTTTTGATTCGTATTTAAAAATAGTAAAAAATACATTTACTACTAACTCTATGTGCTTCAAACTATAAAAAGTTTTGTAATACTATCGGCATAGTAGCAAAACACCTCCAACGGCCGTAACAATTATTATAAACTTTCTGTAATTAACGTTTGATATTTTTTTAACAAGTGCTGCTCCCATAAAAAACCCAGAGACTATTGCAGGAACTAAGACTAAGTTTAAAATAAGACTTTCTTTAGTTACGGTTTCCCAAACAAAATAATGAAACGGCAATTTAAACACATTAATTATAAAAAATAACCATGCAGCTGTACCTATAAATTCGTTTTTAGGCAATCGCATTGCTAAAAAATAAATATTAGAAATTGGGCCTGCTAAATTGCCTATCATAGTAGAAAAACCCGCTAAAAATCCAGCTGAATTTGAAAACACTTTATTATGAGGAATAGCATTGGTTTTGCGCTTTTCAAAAAACCACATAATACCTACAGAACCTATAATGATAATAGCCATAATACGCTTAAATACAAGCTCTGATATAGTATCGCCTACCCATACGCCCACCAAAACACCAATAACCATAGATGGCATTAGCTTCTTAATAAAACGCCATTGCGTATGTCTATTGTAATAACTTACCGCGATAATATCGGCCGAAATTAACATGGGCAATAAAATACCTGTAGATGCCTTTTCCCCAAAAACAAAAGCTAAGATTAATATGATAATAATACCAATACCTTTTATTCCAGACTTTGAAAAACCCAAAATAAATGCAGCCAAAAAAACAGCTACCCATTGAAAGATTGATAAGTTATGAGATTGAAGCAATTCCAAATAAGCCAATATATCTTTTTTTGAAGGCGTGAAATTACAAAAAAGCAGCGTCTATTGGTTCCCAAAGCTCAATTTTATTACCGTCGTTATCTAAAATCCATCCAAATTTTCCATATTCATATTCTTCCATTTCTCCAACTACAGTTACACCTTCCGCTTTTAATTACAGCCACGGCAACTTCAGTCTTTAAATTGCCCGAATAGATGGAATAGGTGCTTAACTGAAATAAAAGTACCAGCGCTAATATTAAACCAGAAAAAACTAGGACGGTTTTTTTCATGGATTAAAACTAATAAAAATCTTTATATGCTTCTCGATACAATTTCGGCAAAAAAGTCGAAACCACTCGAAGTGACAACCGTAAGTTAATTTAGCCTATTGTCAGTTCGAGTGATGCGACGATAGGAGCATCGTATCGAGAACCATATTATTTTCTAAACTTCTTTTTAGCCAGATTTGGCAACTTATCAAACTCACCATTAATTAAAGCCTCTTTTTTAGCCCTAGACCATTTTTCAATTTGCTTTTCTGAAGAAATGGCCAATTCAACATTTGTGAATTCTGCGTAAAACTCCAACGAAACAGGTCTTCGTTTAAAAGTATAACTATCTGTATGTTTTCCTATCTGATGCTCTAACAGTCTTTTATCTAAATTTGAAGTGATGCCTGTATAATAAGTGTCGTCTGAACATCTTAAAATATAAACGTTGTAAATTTTCATGTTTAAACTTTTGAAGCTTCTCGATACAATTTCGACAAAAAAGTCGAAACCACTCGAAGTGACATCTGTATGTTAATTTAGCCTATTGTCTGTTCGAGTGGTGCGACGATAGCTATTGATTTATCTGAATGTCAGTTCGAGTAATTTTGAGGCACGAAAAATTTTGTATCGAGAACTAGCAAAATTTAGCTTTAATCTTGTCTACAATAGTTTGTGCCAACTTCTCTTTACTTTCAGCTGTCCAACCTGCAACATGTGGCGATAACAATACATTTTCAGCATTGATTAAATATTGAAAAGCCTCTGGCATCTCAGAAGAAAACAAACTCTCAAAAGACTTTTTTTCATATTCTAAAACATCAAGTCCTGCGCCATGAATTTTACCAGATTTCAATGCTTTAACTAAGTCTGAAGTAACTACACTTTTACCTCTTGCTGTATTTATTAACCAAAATGATTTTTTAAACTGATTGATAAAACCTGTATTTATCATATTTAGTGTTAAAGGTGTTTGTGGCGTATGTAAACTTACTACATCTACTTTTTCTTGAAATTCTTTAAGTGAAACTTGTCTAGCATTGTCGTCTGCAACATTAGGTTTAATATCGTAACATATCACTTCAACATCAAAACCGCGTAATTTTTTTGCAAAAGCTTTTCCCATATTACCATAACCAATTAACCCGACGGTTCTCCCATCAAGCTCAATACCGCGATTATCTTCACGCAACCATTTGCCTTGTCGTACTTGGTTATCTGCTTTATTTAGCTTATTAAAAAGTGATAGTAACATTCCCAAAGCATGTTCGCCAACAGCGTTTCTATTACCTTCCGGTGCCGAAATTAAATATACCCCTTTTTTTTCGGCATAGCCACAATCTATATTTTCTAGTCCTGCACCTACACGACCAATAAATTTTAGACCTGTGGCAGCATCTAGAAATTGTTTGTCGATGGAAAATCGACTTCGAATGATAATGCCATCATACTTAGCGATTCTAGCTTCAACTTCTTCTTTTGAAGAGGTGTAATCTTCATGATTCTCAAACCCTAAATCGTTAAGTTGATTTAGTAAAAGTTCATGATTAGTATCTAGGTGAAGTATTTTCATCTTACAAATGTATGAAGTCCCCAAACGTTATGAAAATAATGAGATTTCTATTTAAGTACTGTTTGTGCTTTACCTATTGCTTTTAGGATTGCGTAGTGAAATATTTATATTCATTTAATTTAAAATATAAGGCAATGAACAAAGCCTAACCTCCCGATGGCTAACCGTAGTAGTAGTTATTATATGCCCAAAATCATTTTCGCAATCCAGAAGTAGATAAGAATTCCGAAAATATCATTACTTGTTGTAATGAACGGGCCTGTGGCGATGGCTGGGTCTATACCACGTTTATCCAAAAAAAGTGGCACAAACGTTCCAATGAGTCCCGCTACAATAATTACCGCTACTAAAGATGCTGATACTGCCAATGCCGTATTGATTTCTCCTTTGGTTGCCCATACAAAAAGAAATAAAACTATTGCGAGTATAACGCCATTAAGAGCAGCCAGTAACATTTCTTTAAGGAGTCTACTATTAACACTCCCTTTAACGTCATCATTAGCCAAACCTTGCACAATTATTGCGCTAGACTGCACCCCTACATTACCTGCCATTGCCGCAATAAGAGGCGTAAAAAAGAACAATACCGCATATTTGCTAAAGGATTCTTGAAAGCCTTCCATAATAATAAATGCGCCAATACCACCAACCAATCCTAAAAATAACCAAGGCAAACGTGCACGGGTAAGTTGCAGTATGCTATCATCAGAATCTACATCACCAGTAATACCAGCAGCCATTTGATAGTCTTTTTCTGCTTCTTCTTTTAATACGTCTACAATATCATCAATAGTAATGCGTCCTAAGAGGGTTTTGTTTTCGTCTACAACTGGAATGGCTTCTAAGTCGTACTTCGCCATAACTCTGGCAACTTCTTCTACATCTTCATTTACATCAACATAATCCACACTAGATATATAAATATCGGCTATTTTCTGATCGCTTTTCGCAACTACCAAATCCTTTAAAGAAAGGCGTCCTATGAGTTTTTCTTCTTTATTAACTACATAAACCGAATGTACTCGAGTCACCTCTTTAGCTTGCCCTCTAATGCGTCTTAAACATCCCGCAACAGTCCAGGTTTCATAAACCTTTACAAGCTCTTTTGCCATTAAACCACCAGCAGTATCTTCATCGTAAGCTAAAAGTTCCTTAATTTCCTCTTTATGCTCTTGGTCTTCAATTTGAGATATTACAGCTTGCTGACGCTCCTCAGGAAGCTCTGCAATGATATCTGCGGCGTCATCGGTATCTAATTCCTCTACCTCTTCGGCAATTTCTTTGGCAGTAAGATTTTTTAGAACTTTTTCTCGATTGTCTTCATCGAGCTCCATTAAGATGTCTGAAGTCGTTTCAGAATCCAACAATTTAATAACGTAAATCGCCTGTTCTAGATTAAGTTCGTCTAGAATTTCAGCAATATCTGCATAGTGATACTCTTTTAACAAGTTTCGAAGTGCCTTATCATCTTGCGATTCTACAAGACCTTCTACCTGCTCCAAAAGTTCTTCAGTGAGCTCAAATTGTATCTTTCCTTTTTCTTCCTCTTCCATCATTGTGGAGGTTATTTCGTTTTCATATGAGTCCAAGCGACTATTTTGAAGCTAATGCGAAAAAATAATTGTATCAAGAACACTTAATAGATTAGAAATCTTTTTGGGTTTCGATACGATTCCGATACCAATCGGAAACACAAGACCTATCAGTAGCTTATGGTTTTCTGTCGTTTTCAATTAATTGCGTAAGTTCAATAAACTCTTGAACCTGCAATTGTTCCGGACGTTTGCCAAATATAACATTTGCTTTTAAATTATCAGACAAATCCAATGTTTTTAAACTGTTACGCAATGTTTTTCTTCGTTGCTGGAAGCCTGCTTTTACGACTTTGAAGAATAATTTTTCATCACAGGGCAATGTGTAGTTTTCTTTTCGGGTAAGTCGAAGTACGCCTGAATCTACTTTTGGTGGTGGATTAAATACAGATGGCGGTACGGTAAATAAATATTCGGCATCATAAAACGCTTGGGTTAAAACCGAAAGAATTCCATATACTTTACTGCCTTCTTTAGAGCAAATGCGTTGCGCAACTTCCTTTTGAAACATGCCTGAAAACTCAGGAATTTGATTTCGCATTTCTAAAGTTTTGAATACGATTTGAGTTGAAATATTATAAGGAAAGTTGCCAATAATAGCTAAAGATTCGCCTTTAAACACATCGTTTAAATCATACTTTAAGAAATCTTTTTCTATGATTCTTGGTGCTAAATTCAGGTAATTGGCCTGCAGGTATTCTACAGATTCTGAATCGATTTCTATAACGTAAGTAGTAATATCTTTTTTAAGCAAATATTTGGTAAGCACACCCATCCCCGGACCAATCTCGAGTATATTTTTATAGCCTTTAAGCGAAAGAGTGTCCGCTATTTTTTCAGCGATACTTTCATCCCTTAAAAAATGCTGACCTAGATGTTTCTTTGCTTTTACATACATAGCTTTTAGCTACTGGCTCTTGGCCTTTAGCTTTACGTGAAATTTACTGTGTATTCGTCAATAATTTGAAGTTCGGTTCTAAAGGCTAACATTTTGTCGGCAAACTTTTTCATACCAGCGCTTCTCAATTTTTCGGCATCTTCTTTATAATAAGCATCCAAAGCTTCTCTAGAATAAGAACGGTATTGAATAGAATACGTTACGCCTCCCATATCTTCCTCTACCAAAACTCTGGTTAAGGTAGCCTTTTCAAATTTGCCAGTACCTAAAACTTGCGGAATATGTTCTTTAATCCATGTTAACCACTCGTCGTGAATGGATTCGTCTATATTTACTGTAACGTTATAAATGTACATTAGCCTACTATATTTACAATTTTCCCAGGTACTACAATTACTTTTTTAGGTGTTCTCCCTTGTAATTGGTCTTGGGTTTTTTCGTTTTCTAGAACTGCTTTTTCAATCTCATCTTTACTTAAATCTAAAGGCAATTCCATAGTGAAACGCATTTTACCATTAAATGAAATTGGGTAGTTTTTACTGCTTTCTACCAAATGACTTTCATCGAATTCTGGAAATGGCGCTGTTGAAATTGAAGTACTATTTCCTAACTGACTCCATAATTCTTCAGCAATATGCGGTGCATAAGACGAAATCAATATCAATAAAGGTTCTAAAATTTCTTTTGAAGTACATTTTTGAGCGGTTAACTCATTAACTGCAATCATAAATGTTGACACCGATGTATTAAACGAAAAATTCTCGATATCTTCTTGCACCTTTTTAATGGTTTTATGAAGGGTCTTGAAGGCCTCCCCTAACCCCTCCGAAGGAGGGGAACTCTCACTCGAAACGTAGAAACTGCCGTTTTCTCCTTGGTGGTATAGTTTCCATAATTTTTTAAGGAAGTTGTGTACGCCAGTAATACCCGCAGTATTCCAAGGTTTGTATTGCTCTAACGGTCCTAAAAACATTTCGTATAAACGTAAGCTATCTGCGCCATAATCCGCAACGATATCGTCTGGATTAACGACGTTGAACCATCTCTTAGACATTTTTTCAACCTCTCTACCAACAATGTATTTGCCATCCTCCATTATAAACTCAGCATCTTTAAACTGAGGTTGCCATTGTTTAAGCTGTTCTACATCAATTTCATCTGATGAGTTTACCATATTCACATCGACTCTAAGCTCTTCGATATCATATTTATCCTTCAACCCCTTTGATACATACTTATTTGTTCCAGAAATTCGATACACTATTGCACTAGTCCCCAAAATCATCCCTTGATTAATCAGCTTTTTGGCGTATTCATCAACGGGCACTAGGCCTTTATCAAACAAGAATTTTTGCCAAAAACGAGAGTATAACAAGTGGCCTGTAGCGTGCTCGCTACCGCCAATGTATAAATCTACATCTTGCCAATACGCCAACGCTTCTTTACTCGCAAATTCATTGGGGTTATTCGCGTCCATATAGCGGTTAAAATACCACGAACTTCCTGCCCACCCAGGCATAGTGTTCAACTCAAGAGCCCCACCTAACCTCCCCGAAGGGGAGGAATTCTCAAACTCCTCTTTGGAGACGATTTCCGCCCTATCACCGTATTGCAACCAATGCCATTTTTTGGCATTGCCTAGAGGCGGTTCACCTGTTTCTGTTGGTAAATATTTATCTACTTCGGGTAACTCTAATGGCAGAAATTGCTCGTCTATCATTTGAGGCATCCCAGTTTCATCGTAATACACCGGAAACGGTTCCCCCCAATAGCGTTGTCTGGAAAATACGGCGTCACGTAAACGATAGTTAGTTGTTCCTTTGCCTTGTCCAATAGTTTCAAGTTCGGCTATTACTTTTTTCGTAGCCTCTTTATATTTCAATCCATTTAAGAAACCTGAATTCTTTAAAACAAACCCTGATTTTTCAGCAAAAGCCTCAGTTGCTATTAAATCATCCACATCTGTTCCCCCTTTGGGGGCTAGGGGACTGAATATATTAGGAATGGGTATATTAAAATGCTTCGCGAAATCATAATCGCGCTGGTCTCCACATGGTACTGACATTACTGCTCCTGTTCCGTACCCTGCCAACACATAATCACCAATCCAAATAGGGATTAATTTTTCTGTAAACGGATGTATGGCATAAGCACCCGTAAACGCACCTGAAATGGTTTTTACATCTGCCATCCTATCACGTTCACTACGCTTTGCAGTGGCTTCAATATAAGCATCAACGTCTTTCTTTTGTTCTGGAGTTGTTATTTGCGATACTAATTCGTGTTCTGGAGCCAATGTCATAAAACTTACACCGAAAATGGTATCAGGTCTTGTGGTAAACACATCAATAACAGCGTCATGGTCATTCACATTAAAAGTTACCGATGCTCCTACCGATTTACCAATCCAGTTACGCTGACTTTCCTTTAAACTATCTGTCCAATCTATTTTATCTAAACCTTGAAGTAACCGTTCTGCATAGGCAGAAATACGCATGCTCCATTGAGTCATTTTTTTTCTGATAACAGGATGTCCACCACGCTCTGAAACACCATTAACAATTTCATCATTTGCTAAAACAGTTCCCAATGCAGGACACCAATTCACTTCAGTTTCAGCTAAATACGTCAATCTGTATTGTAGTAATATCTTTTGTTGTTCTTCCGAAGAAAAACTAGCCCATTCTTCGGCAGAAAATGCCTTTATATCATCGTCACAAACAGCATTTACAGTTGCATTTCCTTTAGTTTCAAAAATTTTAACTAATTCCGAAATATCTTCAGCTTTATTAGAATCATTATTATACCAAGAATTGAATAGTTGAATGAAAATCCACTGCGTCCATTTGTAATAACTTGGATCGGACGTTCGTACTTCACGAGACCAATCGAACGAGAATCCAATTTGATCTAGTTGACGCCGATAGGTCTTAATATTTTCTGCAGTAGTAATCGCCGGGTGTTGCCCAGTTTGAATCGCGTATTGCTCCGCAGGTAATCCAAAACTATCATAGCCTTGTGGGTGCAACACATTAAAGCCCTGGTGGCGCTTGTATCGCGCATAAATATCTGAAGCAATATACCCTAAGGGATGCCCAACATGTAATCCTGCACCACTTGGGTAAGGAAACATATCCAAAACGTAATATTTTGGTTTGTCGCTATTGTTCTCAGCTTTAAATGTTTGATGGTCTGCCCAATATTTTTGCCATTTGGCTTCTATCTCGTTGAAATTGTATTTCATTCTCTTTTAATCTCTTCCGCTTAATAAAAGCGCAAATTTAAACTTATTATACCAATGTTAAAAGTTTACACGTTGTAAAGAACAACCAATTAGAATACTTTACTATTTTTACAGCATTAATCCAATTCCTCTATGAGTTCATCCTTTGAAAAACATCAAAAACGTCGCTTGGTATCTTCATACATTTCGGTTGTTGTTAGTATTGCATTAGTGTTGTTTTTATTGGGTTTATTGGGTATGTTGGTTTTGAATGCCAAAAAAGTCTCCGATCATTTTAAAGAACAAGTAGTAGTTACTATTTATTTAAAAGATACCGCCAAGGAAGTAGAACGTAAGCAGCTTGAAAAAAGTTTGGCTATGGCCGATTATGTAAAATCTACCGAGTACGTCTCTAAAGCACAGGCCGCTGAGTTTATGAAAGCCGAAACTGGTGAGGATTTTATGGATTTTGTAGGTTACAACCCATTGCAGAATTCTATAGATGTGCACTTAAAGGCAGATTTTGTAACCTCTGAACATTTGGAAAAAATTTCAGCCGAAGCCCTGAATAAGACCTTTGTAGATGAAGTAACTTATGATAACGATTTGGTAAACCTAATGAACGATAACGTAAAGAAAATAAGTTTTTGGGTATTAGTGATTAGTGGCCTTTTTACTTTAATTGCTGTTTTATTAATAAACAGCTCGCTGCGACTAGCAGTATATTCTAAACGTTTTACGATAAAAACCATGCAAATGGTGGGTGCTACCAAACGGTTTATTCGGCGTCCGTTTGTATGGAAAAGTATAAGATTGGGCATTATTGGCGCTGTTTTAGCAATGATAGGAATGGCCATTGTATTGTATTACATCAATAAAACCTTCCCCGAATTGGAATTGTTGGCAAACCCAGTTTTAATGGTGTTATTGTTTGTACTTATTTTGGGATTGGGCATCGTTATTACTTGGATAAGTACACATATTGCGACACAACGCTTCTTGAATTTAAAAACAGATGAGTTGTATTATTAGTGTTATTTGGGCGTTACCCACAACACTTCGACAAGCTCAGTGCAGGTGGGTCGAGCTTTCGCGAGTCGCTCTCTGCGAGGAGCTCCAATCCCGCACGTGCGGGACTCAACCCTTAACGCAAAAGAAATTTTAAACTCATATTAACATTTCATCTTAAATAAATCACTTAATTTGCACTAATTCTGTGAAACTATGGGAGAAAAAAAACGCAAAGAAGCTACAAAACCAATATTTGTTTTCGGAAAGAAAAACTATAAATGGATGTTTATTGGTCTAGGCTGTATTGCACTTGGTTTTATTTTAATGGCCGGTGGCGGTAGTGACGACCCTAACCTTTTTAACCCTGAAATCTTCTCTTGGAGACGTATAAGATTAGCACCAACACTTGTACTTATTGGGTTTGGCATTCAGATTTATGCTATTTTGTTAAATCCGGATAAGAAGTAGTTATCAATACAGTTTCTCATACTTTGATTGCTCTAGATTAACATAAGTTTTATATCAAGTTTTTAGCAAAGTTTTTAGCTATAATTTTCAAATATCCCAAACTATTTTTCATCGCATCTTCAGTATTGTCTGTATAATTCAAAACTGCATCCACATATACCAACCCTAACTCCTTAATTTCTTCCTTATTTAAATCTACACCTCCACAAAAGGCAGCTACTTTTATCTTTTTCGGTTTTGCAGAAGCTAACACTCCTTGAATCGTTTTTCCAGAAAAGGTTTGCGCATCCAAATTTCCCTCACCAGTAATAATCCAATCTGTATCTATTAATTTTTTATCAAATTGCGCTAAGTCTTTCACAAGATTCACCCCTCGTTGTAAAGTGCCTTTTAAGAACACCTTTGATGCAATACCCATACCACCTGCTGCTCCTGCTCCCTCAACCTGTTGTGGATTAATACCAAATATAGCTTCAATTACTTTTGCAAAATCCTGAAGCCCTTTATCCAACAGCACTATATCATCAGTTGTTGCTCCTTTTTGTTTTGCATAGACATACGCTGATCCGTTCTTGCCATAAAGCGGATTGGAAACATCACATGCGATATTAAATTTTACTTCTTTTAGTTTTGGGTGCATTTGTGAAGTATCAATGGTGCTAACTTTTGATAGGTTAGCCCCTACAGGTTTTACTACTTTGTTGTCTACGTCTAAAAACCGATAACCCAAAGCGGTTGCCATACCCATACCGCAATCGTTTGTGGCACTTCCGCCAATACCTAGTATAATTTTTTTTGCCCCTCTATTAATAGCATCCAGAATCATTTCCCCAGTGCCCAAAGTTGTTGCATTTTTGCAATCAAAATCCTTAGGTCTTAACAATTTTACTCCAGAAGCTTCTGCCATTTCAACAAACGCAGTTTGCTCTACTTCAGCATATAAATAGGTTGCTTTAATTTTTTTAAAAAACGGATTGTTTACTGTTACTGTAATAATAGTACCTTTCAAATAGTAATTTACAATTTCAATTGTGCCGTCACCACCATCAGCCAACGGTAATTTTAAAATCTCGCAATTGGGTAAAACTTTGAGAATACTGGCTTCCACCGAATCGCAAAACTGTAATCCTGTTAAAGATTTTTTGAATTTATCTGGTGCAACCACAATTTTCATAACTCTAAAATACACTTTATCTAAAGTTTAATGTTCAAAAACTTAATTGTATGAGTATTTTAATATTTTTGCGCCATGGATGTAATCGATGCTATTATATTAGGAATTATTCAAGGGCTCACCGAATTTTTACCTGTATCCTCTAGTGGTCATTTAGAATTGGGGAAAGCTATTTTGGGAGATATTCCCGACCCAAAGGAAAGTTTACTTTTTACCGTTGTGCTTCACTTTGCCACTGCCTTAAGTACTATGGTGGTATTTAGAAAGGATATTTATGAAATTATAAGAGGTATTTTAAAATTCCAATGGAATGAAGATATGGAATTTCTAGCTAAAATTGTAGTGTCTATGATACCCGCCGTAGTTGTTGGTTTATTTTTTGAACAACAACTAGAAGCACTTTTTGGAGGTAATATTCTACTTGTTGGCTGCATGCTCATTATAACTGCACTACTTTTATTTTTAGCAGACAAAGCTAAAAACACTAATAAAAAAGTAAGTTTTAGCAATGCTTTTGTAATTGGCATTTCTCAAGCTATAGCAATGCTTCCAGGAATATCTCGCTCCGGTGCTACAATTTCAACTTCGGTATTATTAGGAAATGACAAAACGAAGGCTGCGCGCTTTTCATTTTTAATGGTGGTACCACTAATTTTCGGAAAAATTGCAAAGGATATTTTAAGCGGTGAAATTTCTACACAAAGCCAGAACTTTGCAGCACTCTCCATTGGTTTTATTGCTGCTTTTGTTGCAGGATTATTTGCCTGTACGTGGATGATTGCTTTAGTAAGAAAAAGTAAACTATCCTACTTTGCAATATACTGCGTTATAGTTGGCATTATTGCCATTGTCGTAGCCTTAATTAACAAATAATGACTGCTGAAGATTTCCTTTCCGGACAAATTTTATTGGTAGATAAACCTTTGAATTGGACGTCTTTTCAGGTAGTGAACAAACTACGCTGGGAAATTAGGCAAGCATTCAATATAAAAAAAATAAAGGTAGGACATGCCGGTACTTTAGACCCATTAGCTACTGGTTTATTGGTGATTTGTACTGGAAAAAAAACCAAAGAGATTAATACCTATCAAGGGCAGATTAAAGAATATACTGGAACTTTTGTTTTGGGAAGCACTACACCTTCTTTTGATTTAGAAACAGAAATCAACGAAACCTATCCAACAGACCATATTTCTAACGATTTAATTCATAAAACTACGACCGAATTTATTGGAGATATTCAACAATTTCCGCCTGTGTTTTCTGCAATAAAAAAAGACGGGAAACGCTTATATGAATTTGCCCGTGCTGGTGAAACGGTGGAAATTACATCTAGAACAGTTCGTATTCTAGAATTTGAAATTACAAAGATTGAAGGGTTACATCTTGATTTTAGAGTAGTGTGTAGTAAAGGTACTTACATCCGCTCACTTGCTAACGATTTTGGAAAAGCTCTAAACTCTGGTGCCCACCTTTCAGCATTAAAACGTACTAAAATTGGTAACTTTTCTATTGAAAATGCAATGTCTATTGAACGCTTCATATATAGCTTAAAAAACTAAATTCTGTATATTTACGTATATTTCAATGTAAAGACATTGTTAAAAGATCGATTTGAGCCTAACAAATCAACATAAAGCCCTATTAATCACCCTACTTATTACAGGTACGGTGGTACTCTCTGTTTTCAACCTAAGCCTAAAAAAACAAAATGAGAAAATTGCCGAAAGCTATTACGAAATTGAACCTGAACCTGAACTAACGGAAGAGGAAATTAAAATTCTTGAGGCATTAGAGTATATGAATAATGCCAAAGCCGAAACGAATAAGGCGTTCAACGAAACAAAAAACAATAAACATTTTGCCAAGGCTTATAAACCTATAGCCCCTCCCGAAGATTACGAACCTAAATCGAGTAACCTAGATAATTCTAGCGCTATTGAGAGTTATAAATCCAAATACAAGGAAAGTAATCCCGCCAAACTAAAAAACGAGGACCTCTCTTCATTTAGTAAAGTAAACGAACTTCTTAAAAAACAAAAAGGTGAAGGAGCCAATACTAAAAGTACCGTAAGCTATTCTCTAAAAAACCGTGATGATATTTACCTACCTATACCTGTTTACTTATGCGAAACAAGCGGTAAAATAGTGGTAAATATTACGGTTAATGCCGATGGCGATGTTATTGATGCTTATACCAATACCTCTTCAACGTCTTCAAACGAATGTTTAATAGAACACGCTCTTCAATATGCTAGAGATTCTAGGTTTAGCAAAAACAGTGCAAAACCAACCCAAATAGGCTCTATTACTTTTAATTTTATTGGTAAACGGTAGCCGATTGTAACTGACTTAATATTTCGGTGATATCGTCAATTACATTTTGGCCCTTATTATCATTGTACCAATGTTGTAAGTCCTGTTTAAAACTATCGGTTAATGTTCCATTCATTGCTTTAAATCTATTTACAAAACCGGTTGCTTCACTTGGTCTCGGCCCGTAGGTATTTAAAACCTTACCTGTAGCACTATCGACAATAATTAACTTTGGTATAGCTCTATTACCGTAAGTAAGGAAGGCATCCATTAATTTAGGGTTCTCATCACGCAATACTAGGCGATAATTTATATTAGGATTCATTTCTGCAATTTTATTTAGCACAGGCAATATATGGGCAGCATCACCACACCAACTCTCTGTAATAACTAACCATGTAACTTTCATATCGAATTTAGAGAGTCGCTTTTTCGCCGCATCCGATACTTTTAAGGTTTTGTCCCAACGCCTCATGCGTTTAGCGTTTAACTTGGTATAGTTAATTAATGCCGTAGATTGCTCATGACCGGTAGTAGCTCTTTTTTCAACTAAATCTTCAACTAAATCTCGATATGCTTGATAAGGCATACTTTTTTTGATACCAGATTCTATAATGGTTTTCATGATACATGCTTTTAAGACAACAAAACAAATTTAATAGGTTGCTTTCTGTAATCTGCTGACTTTTATCATGTTTAAAAAAATAACCATAACCTTTCTGCAATAAAAATGCGATTCATAAGAATCGCATTTTTATCAGGCATTTGTACTTTAAGCTTTTTTTATGTTAAACACACATTTCTAGTTGAAGCTCTTGAAGTATAAGAGCAATATCCTCTATAGTATTTTGCCCTTTGTCTTTATTGTACCATAATTGTAAATCTTCCTTAAACTCTGGTGTTAATGCACCGTGTTTAGCTTTATAATTATTTACTAAAGCTGTAGCTTTACTTGGTCTTGGCCCAAACGTATTTAACACCTGGCCTGTTTCATTATCAATTATTATAAGTTTTGCAATAGCACGACCTCCATTGGTTAAAAACATATCCATTAACTCCAAGTTTTCATCACGAAGTACTATTTTAAAGTCAATATTATCATTTAATTCCGAAAGTTTATTTAAAACAGGAACCACATGTGCAGCATCACCACACCAACTTTCTGTAATAACCAACCAAGTTATTTTTTTTGAAATACCAGTGATGCTTTGTTGTGCTTCAGAGGTAATTTTTAACGTTTTATCCCAGCGTTTCATGCGTCTTGCATTAAGTTTTGTATAGGCAACTAGGGCTTCTGTTTGCTCAGTTCCAGTAGTAGCATCGTTCTCTACCAATGCATTCATTAAAACCGTGTAATCATCATAAGACATGGCTTTGTCTAAACTTCGTTTTATTATTGGGTGTATCATTTTCTATTTATTTACAAGTGGTTTGTCTGTTTTATTCTCATTACATTACAAATTAAGTTCATATCTTAAAAAGGGAATGTAACATAGGTTGCTGAATGCAAGAAAAAATTACAAGGGTTTCTACTAAAAAATAACTAAAAAAGGTACTTTTAGATTTTAATAACATTATGATAAAAAAACACAGATGTGGTTGGTGCGAAGGGGACACGCTTTATGAAACCTATCATGATGAAGAATGGGGTGTTCCTGTTTATGATGACGATAAACTATTTGAGTTTTTAATTTTAGAAACTTTTCAAGCGGGTTTAAGTTGGATTACAGTGCTGCGAAAACGTGAAAATTTTAGAAAAGCTTTTGATAACTTCAACTATAAAAAGATTGCCAGTTATGGGGAGGATAAAATTAATGCGTTACTTCAAGATGCAGGCATCATTCACAATAAACTAAAAATAAATGCAACGGTTACCAATGCACAGGCTTTTATAAAAATCCAGGAAGAGTTTGAAAGTTTTAGCAAGTATATATGGAGTTTTATAGATGGTATGCCAATTAAAAATACTGTGAAAGATTATAGAAAAGCGCCAGCCAATACAGCCTTAAGCGATACGATAAGTAAAGATTTAAAAAATCGAGGCTTTAAATTTGTGGGTACTACTGTAGTGTATGCCCATATGCAAGCAACGGGTATGGTAAATGATCATGAAGTAAATTGTTTTAGATATAATGAAGTATAGTTTTTTATTTTTTGTTTTATGGATTTCCTTTTCGTTTTCACAATCTAAAAATGAAAAAGAAGAGCGTATTCCTGCCTCAGAGTTTCCCGCAAATGCCAAAAGTTATTTTAATACTATTTCGCAAGATGTAAACTACTTGAAGTATTACAGGGAAAGCGATGGTGAAAGAAAAAGTTTTGAGGCTAAATTCAAATATAAAAAAGAGCATTATAGTGTTGAATTTGACACGTTGGGGCAGCTAGAGGATATAGAAATTGTAATAAAGAAAAGACATATTCCTAAAAAGACATATCATCATATTTCTGATTATTTTAATGCTAACTATAAAAAATTTACTATCGTTAAAGTTCAAAAACAGTATGTGAATACTACCAATAAAACTGACAAGCAATTTATTCAACATGTAATTGAAAAACCTTTTAATGAACACACCCACTTTGAAATAATTGCTGAAGTAAAAACTGAAGACGAACACGAACTAAGAGAACTGACTTTTGACAAAAACGGAGTTTTTGAAAAATCCAGAAAAGTAACCTCATCTTCCTATGAGCATGCCTTGTATTAAAAGTTTATGTTTCGTAACCTTGAGTTTTATATGTTTCTTAATAGAAGCACAGAATAGCTTTTCTTCTCTCGGTGAATCTGCTGTATCGCTTAATCATAGCATATCAGAAACCTATAAAGTAAATTTTGCTTTTAGAAGCAGGTACGTACTATATGATGATGATGGTTTGCAATACCAGCAACAGCAGATGGATGTTTTTCACTTTTCAACCTTCAAACTAAACTATTACCACAAACTAAGTATTGGAATTTATTACCGAAATAGAGACTGGTTCGAAACTGGAAGTGACGAAACACGTATAACTCAACAATACAACTATACAAAACAAACCTTGGGTGTGCATTTTGGCCATCGCTTGCGCTCGGAACAGCGTATTCTAGATGCTAAAACTATTTTTAGGCAACGGTACAGGTTTGCAGTAGATTTCCCTTTAAATGGTGAAAAACTAGATATTGGTGAAACCTATATGGTGAATACCATTGAAGCACTTTTAAGCTTAAGCAAACTAGATAAGCCCGAAACAGATATTCGAATTGCAACTCAAATAGGATGGCAAATCAATGAAAAACTAAAATTACAAACAGGTTTAGAACATAGGTTAGAGGCTTTTAATTTAAAAGCAAACCATTTTTTATTCGTATTAACTAGCGCTATTATAAAAATTTAATTCTACAACTCACACAGCTTTTATCTTACTGAATTAAGATTTAAAATGCCTAAAAATTCAACCTTTTAAAAATTTTAAAAACGCATCTCTAGAAATCTCCTCGGCCCCTAAACTTGCCAAATGATTTGTAAAAACCTGGCAGTCTATTAATTTATAGTCTGTGTTTTGAACAAACGTTATAAACCCCACCTTGCTGGAATTGCTTTCTGTAGCAAACATACTTTCACCCGTAAAAATACCGTTACCTAAATCTATGCCATATAATCCCCCAACTAAATCATCGCTCTTCCAAACCTCAACCGATTTCGCATATCCCAAATTGTGTAATTCTGTAAAAGCATTAATCATATTTTGAGTAATCCAAGTACCCGTTTGCTCACCACGTTTAGCTTTTGCACAAGCCTTAATAACATCAACAAATGCTTTGTTTACAGTAACAGTGTAGTTCTTATTACGCAATACTTGTCGCATGCTTTTTGAAACCTTCAATTTTTTTGGAAAAAGTACAAATCTAGGATCTGGACTCCACCATAAAATAGGCTCGTCTGTCTCAAACCAAGGAAAAATACCCGAACGGTATGCTAATAACAAACGTGCTACAGATAGATCGCCGCCAATGGCTAAAATACCATCTTCTGATGCTTCAGAAACATTTGGAAACCATAAATCTTCGGTTAAGAATTTCATTACTTATTTTAAATTTTCTCTATCAACTTATAGATAATTACGTTTGTTATAAAAATAACAAACCTCATTGTTTTTTAAAAACAATGAGGCTCGTATATTGATTTTTTGATGACGTAAACACCACAATTGTGGTTACCTAGAACGGCAAATCGTCGTGATCATCTTCATTTAAATCTCCGGCAGGCTCAAAAGCATCAGCAGGAGGTACTGGCGGCATATTTTCTCCTTGAGCTGCAGGTTGCAATGCTTCTATTCTCCAACCTTGTATAGAGTTAAAATATTTAGTTTCTCCTTGTGGATTCACCCACTCTCTTCCTCGCAAATTAATATTAACTTTTACCTGTTGTCCAACCTGATAGTTATTTAACAAATCTGTTTTGTCTTGTACGAACTCCACTAAAATATGTTGTGGGTATTGCTCTTCAGTAGTCACTACTACTTCTCTTTTTCTAAATCCGTTACTTCCAAAGGTTTGGGTTTCACCAATCATTTTAATTCTTCCTTGAACTTCCATTGTTATCTATTGTTTATTATATATTCTTTTTTATTAATGTTGTTTTTATGACAAGAGGATTTTCCAAGCACTTTGTACGTCGCCATAACTCAAATATTTGCGCGCCAAAGTATGTTTTTCCCTGTGGTTTGCCTCTTTAATCTTTGGATATCGAGAACCTAAATCTGCCACAAACGCATCAACTTCTTCTTTTGATGGTAATGCTTCAACATTACCAAGCATCCCCAAATTATTTCCTGTTAAAATCATACTATTTTTAACATGATCTGGAAAGTTATCAACTCCAATTCCTAAGGTTGATAACGGTTTTGGTATTTCGAAAAAACCTTTATTGGCTCTAGTATAATAACTTCCACCTGCTCTCGCAACCAAATCTAACTTTTTTTGATTTATGGTATCATCTTCATTCAAAAGTTCGTCATCAATATGAAATTTTACTACTTCACAGATCACTAAATTTCCCGCACCTCCTTCAGTTCCTAATTTTACTATTTGATTTACTTTACATTCAAATTGTATAGGAGATTCTGCAACCCTAAATGGTTTAACAACGTCAGATTTTAACATCGTTAACCCCGCTTTTTCGAACTCATTTATATCTTCAGCATATTCTGTACTTGCTAAGGACATTTGGTGAACCAAGTCATAATTAACCACGTTTATTACCACTTCCTTGGTGGCTTCAACGTTATGTAACGTATGTTTGGTTGTATTATCCCTAACACGTCTTGCCGGTGAAAAAACCATCACCGGAGGGTTTGCGCTAAATACATTAAAAAAACTAAATGGTGATAAATTCACGTTTCCATCAGCATCAATAGTACTTGCAAAAGCAATCGGCCTTGGTGCAACAGCACTTAACAAATAACCATGTAATTTGCTAGTAGATAATGTATTTGGGGTAAATGAAGCCATCCGTTTTTTTAGATTTGAACAAATGTAACTATTCTTATAGGCTTATAAAAACCGATTTACTAACAACTTGGGCAATAATATTAACAGATTTGCATTATATTACTGCCTAATCAGAATTTGAATGCTTTTTACCAAATATTCTAATACATTTCGTTGGATAATGATAGCCGTTTCCTTCATTATCGTATTGTTAATCTTGTGGAATACTTACGTGTTTTTTCAGAATTTTAAAGAAGAGGAACGTGTAAAAATGAAAAACTGGTCTTTTGCCTCTAAGGAGTTATCAACTACTGACAACCTTGATGCCAATATTGGAAACCTTCCTATTGAAGTGCTTCAAAGCAACAAAACTACACCAATGATTATTGTTCATAAAGACGGTAGTTATGACACTAGAAACATTAAGGAAAATGTAGCCAATGATTCTATTAAAGTTCAAAAACTTATTGCTAAGTTTAAAAATGAGTACAACCCTATTAAGGTAACTTACGACGGTAAACTATTACAAACCATATATTACGGTAACTCACCGCTACTAAACAAACTAAAGTACTATCCTCTGGCTCTATTGCTCATAATTTTTCTTTTTGCAGGTGTTATCTTCTTTTTTTACAAAAGCACTAAAAACGCAAGCCAAAACAAACTTTGGTCTGGTATGGCTAAAGAAACAGCGCATCAAATTGGTACACCCTTATCATCTTTAATAGGATGGACCGAGTTATTGAAAACTGAAAATGTAAACCCTGACTACATTATAGAAATTGAAAAAGATATTGATAGACTGCAAACCATTACAGAGCGTTTTAGTAAAATTGGCTCTTTACCAACACTAGAAACTGCCGATATTATTTTTGAGACCAAACAAGCTTACGACTACTTAAAACGACGTTCTTCTGATTTGGTTGCGTTTGAAATAATAGCTCCTAATGATGAAATCCCTGTGAAAATAAACAAACAACTTTATAGCTGGACCATTGAAAATTTAGTAAAAAATGGTATTGACGCCATGAAAGGGAGAGGTAAAATAACTATCGAAATTACACCTTTAGAAAATGATGTTAAGATTAAAATATCTGACACTGGAAAAGGTATCCCGAAAAAGAATTTTAATACCATTTTTGAGCCCGGATACACAACAAAAAAGCGTGGTTGGGGTTTAGGACTGTCTTTAACTAAACGTATTGTAGAAGATTTTCATAAAGGCAGAATAAGAGTACTCCAATCTACTATTGGAAAAGGCACAACCTTTCAAATTAGTTTAAAACGCTATAACTAATGAAAACTGAAGCGTTAAAACCCATAAAAAAAGTAGCATTAAAAAACAACTGTCCTGAATGTTTTAGTACAGACGGCTTGCAACTTACCTTTAGGCAAAAGTTTATTGAAACGGCTTTCTATAAATCAATTTCTAACGAGATAAGTCACGAATTGTATTGCAACACTTGCGAAAGTATTATTTATCCAGAACGATGGACGGATGATATAGAACGCGTATTTGAATATCAGCAAAAAGCATTTGTACCAAAACCAGCATCAAAATACTTCAAAAAAATATTCTGGACTATAGTAATTTCAGCATTAATTATTGCTTTTACTATAATTGGCTTTTTAGCGTTTTACGTAGGGAAATATTAGAGATTAGCACGTATTTTGGCGGCTATTTTATTAAAATCTTCAGGCATCATTTTAACTTTTTTAATAAAGCGCGCATCATCCATAGATTTTAAGGGAATTAAATGTACATGGGCATGTGGCACTTCCAAACCTATAACGGTAAGCCCTACACGATTACAAGGAATTGTTTTTTCTATAGCCAAAGCTACCTTCCTAGAAAATGCCATTAAACCGCTGTAAGTAGCTTCATCTAAATAAAACAACTTATCAACTTCTTTCTTTGGAATACATAAAGTATGACCTTCTGTATTAGGGTTAACGTCTAAAAACGCTAAAAATGCATCAGTCTCTGCCACCTTATAACAAGGTATCTCGCCGTTAACTATTTTAGTGAAAATTGAAGCCATAAGGTTTTCTATCTAGAAATTTCAATAATATCAAATTTCATCACGCCATTAGGTACTTGAATCTCTGCTACTTCACCAACCGACTTTCCTAAAAGTCCTTTTCCAATAGGAGAATTCACCGAGATTTTTCCTGAAGCTAAATCTGCCTCACCATCGGCCACCAAAGTATACGTCATTTCCATACCATTGGTTTGGTTTTTTATCTTCACTTTTGATAATACTAAAGCTTTAGATGTATCTAACTGAGATTCGTCTATAATACGAGCACCCGCAAGCGCTTCTTCTAGCTTAGCAATGCGCATTTCCAACATACCTTGTGCTTCCTTGGCAGCATCATATTCGGCATTTTCACTCAAATCACCTTTATCTCTAGCCTCTGCAATAGCTTTAGATGCCTTTACACGTTCAACATCTTTCAATTGTTGTAGTTCGTCTCGCAATTTTTTTAACCCCTCCGGTGTATAGTAAGATACTTTACTCATAACTTCATCGTTTAAATTAACAAAACCCCTGTAGCTTACAGGGATAAAATAAAAAAATCCCGCTTTCACGAGATAGTAAGGCAAATATACAAAATATTTAAATGTCCATTGTATTTTATCGTAAATTGCCATCTAATTTTAAAGATTTTATGAGAATCCTGATTGCCTTCATCTGTCTGTTAATGCTAACTACGTGCAGTAGCAATTCCTTAAACGATGAAAACTGTCAATTTTTGTTAGATGTTAACGTAAACGAATCTATAAATTTAAATTTTCCTCAATTCAGTCAACTAAATTTTCCGAGCAATCCAGTATATATCCCAAATGCTGGTAATGGTGGCATTATCATTACCAATACAGGAAGCGGTTACGCGGCATTTGATGCGGCCGACCCAAACCATGTTTTCAATACCTGTTCTATTTTAACCATAGAAGGTCTTACCGCAAAATGCGGTTGCGACGATGAAAATGAATACAATTTATTCACAGGCCAGCCTGTGAATAACGGAAATTTACGTTGTACATTAAGGCGTTATCGTGTAGAACAAAATGGTAACATCTTAGTTGTTTTTAATTAAACCTATTGGGCGTTACCACAACACTTCAACAAGCTCAGTGCAAGTGGTCGGGCTTTCTGTTAAAAGTTTTGGCTTTCCGCATTGGCGGGACCAAAAGCTACCACTGCAATCCCTAACGCACCACTCTTACTCTACAAAAGAAAACGCAGTTAGTATTAAAACCAACCGCGCCTTCAACCCATAATTAAATTCTTAAAATTTTAAAGTTGCCCCTAACAAAAAGTTAGTTGTGGCCTGCGGATAATACCCGGCAAAAAAACCTGTAGTAGTTCCCGTTGGGCTCGTGTTATCATCAAAATCAAACGAACCAAAATAGCCGTTGGATACATACTCCACATTAAAAATATTATTTATTAAACCAGACAACACAATAGATTTAAACAGTTTGTTTGGAATAATCTCATAATTCACGTTAAAATCATTTACAAAATAACTTTCTAGGATAGATTCCGGGTTATCGGTATTGCCCATAAATTGTTCCCCAACGTACTTGCTTAACAGTGATACCTGTAGGCGTTCAACAGGAAAAACGTTTATGGCATTTCCAACAACCACTTCTGGTGAAAACGAAATATTTGTATCGCCAAGATTTACCAATTCACCATTAAGGGATGTCGTAAAATTTTGATTTTTATTACTACTCAAGGCAACATTTGTTGAAGTACTTAAAAATTTAGAGAATTGAATATTAGCATCCACTTCTAGACCAAGCCTATAGCTTTTTCCCGATGATGCTCTAAGCGGGCTCCCAACATCATCCAATTCACCTGTTAACACCAACTGATTTTTATAAAACATATAATACAAATTGGTATTAATACTCGCTTTTTTACTGGTATAGCGCCACCCTAATTCGATATCGTTCAACGTTTCGTGTTCAGTTACACCACCTTGAAAATCATCACGATTTGGTTCTCTGTTAGCTACCGCAAAAGACGCATAAAAACTATTAAAATCGCAATGGCGATAGGTTAATCCAACTTTTGGGTTAAAGAAGTTGAAATTTGCATCTGTAACAAAGGGCACAACATCGGAGCTTATTCCATTTGTTTTGTAACTCACAAAACGCCCTTGCAAATCAATAAATCCAGTAAATTTTTCAGCAAATCTAAAGGTAGCTTTAGAAAACACGCTAAAATCATTTTTAGTGGCATCACCATCGTAATACCTGTCTCTTATTTGAGTGTTAGGCGCTAAATTACTTCCCCAAATTACTTCCCCAAAATGGTCTCCAGTATATGAGCTCATAGACACTCCAGAAATAATTTCTAAACTATTGTTTTTATAAGTTACATTGGCATTCAATACATAAAAATTGTTATCTAACCATCTACGAACTATAACATCGGAATTATCTTCTATTAAATTGGCAAAATCCTCAGCAGATTCGTCTGGTTTATATTGCTCAAAATAACCACGCCCTTTGGTGTAATTCAAACCTAAGTTTGTAGACCAATTATTATCAAAACGCTGATTCCAATGCAACTGATAGTGGTCTTGCCAATAGTTGTCGGTTTCATTTTCATAAGTGTATGGGTTTTGACGACGATTTTCTCGCAACTGTTCAGCGGTTAAACCAAACCACGATTGATAGGTGCGTTCTACATTTCCGAAAGTCAACGCTTTAATTAATGTATTATCATCTTTATAAATACCTTGAAGAAAATACGATTTTAAATCTGTAAAAGCTCTGTCTACATAACCATCAGAATCTATTTTTGAAAATCGTCCAGATACTTCAAAATGATCGTTAAGCAACCCTGTACTTACCTTAACTGTGTGTTTTCTAGTATTGAAACTACCAAAACTATTGGCTATTTCTGCTGAGGCTTCTTTAGAAAACGCATCAGTCAATAAGTTTAAACTTGCTCCAAATGCTCCAGAACCATTGGTTGATGTACCTACACCTCGCTGCAACTGTAAACTCTCTGTTGATGATGCAAAATCACCCAAGTTTACCCAAAATGTCCCTTGACTTTCGGGGTCGTTGTAAGGGATTCCGTTAATGGTAACATTAACTCTTGTTGCATCGGTACCACGAACACGAATACCAGTGTAACCAATTCCTGCTCCAGCATCACTAGTAGTAACTACTGATGGCAAATAATTAAGTAAAATTGGAATGTCCTGCCCTAAGTTGCGCTTTGCCAATTCTTCTTTTGAAACGTTAGAATGTGTAATTGGCGCATCTGCACTTACACGAACTGCGCTAACTAAAACCTCGTCTAGTTTTTCTGTTTTAGTTGAATCTTGTTGTTTTTGATTGTTTTGCGCATTGGCGCAGACCGATAGCACAAAAAGTGCTAATAAAAGAAATAAATTTTTCATGTCGATTACATAAATAATAATCGAATAAAAAGAGGTAATTATTCTTTAATGTTAATAAATTAATTTTTTGAATTTATTCAGAGTTTGCCAATTTGTTTTTCAAACTTCTCGCAATCACATTATAAATTCGATTTCCTAAACAGCATTACCTGTTCTAGGTTCAATGGGTATGATCTCAGCCACTTATAGGCACCCCTTTTTGAGAACGCTGCAAATTTAAGAACGAATTTGTAATTAGCGCTATGAAATAGGTTATTTTTTTTAATCTATGTCAGGCTTTTTTCTATTTGCCTTTTTTTCAGATCGGTATTTCTTATTTTTTAGTCGCTTCCGTACGACAGCTCTAGGAATTTTAGTTGGTACGCGTTTTTTTTCTTCTACTAAAGTATTTTTTAGCAGCTTTAAAAATCGCTTTATTACTATCTCTTTATTTTTATGCTGGCTTCTAGATTCGTCGCATTGTAAAATTAAAACGCCATCTTTGGTTAGTCTATTTTTGAGTTTTTCTTGAATATTGCTCTTTTGTGCTTCGTTAAATACTTCAGATATATTCAGATTAAAATATAATTCAATTTTTGAAGCCACCTTATTAACATGCTGCCCACCGCTACCAGAACTTTTTACAGCCTTAAAACTCAACTCATTTAATAATGCTTCTTCATCAAACATTACGAACTTTGATGGGCAGGTTTTAATAAATCGTTTACTGTTTTAACAGGATTGAATGTTGATAAAGGAACTTCAACAAAAATAGAATTCCAATGTGCCATACTACCATTCCATAACCCAGGAAGCTCTAATGCCTGTATATCAACACCATTCTGGGTTTTCATAGTGATAAAAGCGGCCTCGGGATCAACATATTCCAATAAATTAAATTTCTCTCCTTTATAGTTTTTAACACCGCATACCAAATCAGTTGGATTAAAGTGAGACGCCTTATATACGATAGATTGTTGTTGTTTTTTACTAAAATCTATTTGTGCAAACTCTACAATTTGCAGTGAAATCTCATCATTTTTATCTTTTACCCAAAATGGGCCACCACCAGGTTCGCCTTCATTTTTCACCATACCGCAAACTCTAATTGGACGATCAAATTTATATCTCAAATAATTTATTTTTCCTTCAAAACTAAAGTCGCTAAAATCAGGATCGATATAAACACCTAATTGCTTTCTTAAAAAATAAGCCATAGCGGTAATATCTGCATCATCAATATTGCCTTTATCCAACTCGTGTAAATAATCAAACACTTGGTTTTGTATTTTTAACAAAACACCTGCCAGTAATTTCTTGTACTTTGAGTCTTCCTTGTTTCTCTCTTTTACAGTAATGTTATCGATATTTTTTATGAAAATGATATCACTTTCTAAATCATTTAAATTTTCTAGTAGGGCACCATGGCCTCCAGGTCTAAATAATATAGATTCATCTTCATTCCTAAAAACTTTATCGTCTTTAGTTAAAGCTATAGTCTCTGTCGCCTCTTTTTGAAAAGAGAAAGACACATTAAAGGTAACATTAGTTGTTTTTTCTAATCGTTGTTTTATTTCTTGTAACAACTTTAAAAAATAATCTTGGTACTTTTCTGAAACCGTAAAGTGCAAATTAGCATTTCCTTTTGAAGAGGCGTAAAGCGTAGATTCATATAAGTGTTCCTCAAATGCAGTAATATAGTCATCTCCATATTTATGAAAAGGCAACAAGCCTTTTGGGAAAAAGCTGTAGTTTAGTTCATTTTCGTCTAGCATTGTTTTTATAAACTGCACATATTGTTCTTCTTCTGTTAAGCTATTAAAATTTGGGACTTGCGTTTTTACTTTATCCATAACTTCCTCATAAAAAGGAAAATTAGAAAGATTTGTAACGAATACTTCTATCAATTCATCACCATACTTTTCCACATATTTCTTTATGTTATCCTTTGTAATACTGAATCGCTTTAAAAATTGGAAAAGAAATTTAAACATTCTGGTTGCTGCTCCCGATGCTGGCACAAATTTTAAAAGGTCATACTCTTCCTTTTTTTCATCATATAGTTTTATAAGTCCATCAATCTCACTTTCATCAAATCTATGAATGCCCCTACCAACTGTTGCTGCTGCTAACAATCGGGAATGAGTCATCCCATTTTTTAAACGGTCTATTTGAGCATTTACTTGATCTAAAGTTATTCCCTTTCTATGAATTTGCTCAATGTCTTTTTCAGTAAACATTATTTAAGTCTTTAATAGTTTGTCTATATGCTTTACAGCTGTTTCCAATCGTTCTTTTTTGTTGCCTTTAAGCAGAACAAATGGCCTGTTTTGTTTTATTAATTCATTTTTAAATGCCTCAAACATTTCTTCTCTAGCATTTGGTTTATCACGCAAATCATCAGCTTCCCAAGGCGTGTCAATATAGGTTAAAAAATACAAATCGTAAGTATTCTGTAAGGCGTGTTTTTCAAGGATTGGGTCGCACGTTCCAATGTAATATGCTTCAGAATATACTTTGGTTTCCAGTAAATCAGTATCACAAATTAATACACTATCTGTTTTTTGTGCCAACTCATTTTCTAATTTCATTTGTCCTTCGGCAATTGGTAATAAATCATGAGGCTCGCAGGTTTTACGTTCGTTATTCCATTTATTTTGCAGATACTCCCGGGCGTATTCAGGCACCCAAACCGAATTGTAATATCGTGCTAATTGACGTGATAAGGTTGTTTTTCCTGTAGATTCAGGACCAAACAATACTACCTTTACGCAGCTTGCAGGTTGCTGTTTATACTTTTCTTCCATGTGATGTAGCCTTGGATGGCTAATATAGTAAAGATTAAATATTGTAGCGACAACATACCCCAACCTCGATATGCATATAATGGCACCGTGATGATGTCAGCGAAAATCCAGAGCGTCCAATTTTCTAATTTTTTGTTGGCCATAAACCACATTGCCGTAAAAAATACACCCGATGTAAAAATGTCAATATAGTTTGATGATGTTATTTCGGTTCCATAACCTTTATATACAAAATATGTAACTAACATCGTTAGTAAAAACATGCCGAAACCAATAATTTTTTCTTTTGAAGTCGTTCTAGAAATAGGCAATACATATTTATCTTCTTTTTTTCTAGACCAATTCCACCATCCATAAATACTCATTATAGAATAATAGAAATTCATCATCATATCTCCCATCAATTCATCTTGTAAAAAGATGTAAACTGTAATAATTGTAGCTACCAAACCCGTGGGATAGACTAGAGTATTTTCTCGCTTCGCATAAATTACACTTGCGATACCAAACACAAAAGCTATGGCTTCTAAAATTATTAAAAATGTTTCCCTATTTCTGTAAGGCTCAAGAAAAAAATCAAAAATGGGGCTCATAGTCATGTCTGTCTGATTTTACAATTTTCATGTAGAGCAATCCCTTTTCAATAAGTTCGAAAGCTTCTTTTATTTCAGAGTTTAAAACCTGCATTACTTCGTCATAATCTCCGTAAACTTGAGTGCTCAAAGGGTTTTCTAACACTTTCAAATTTGAAGCTCTTAACTTCTTAATAAAATGGATAATTGCTGGCTCAAAATCGTCTTGCAATGGTGTTAATGTTAGTTCTACAGATATTCTCATGGTTTATCTTTTTGTTATTCTCACGAAGGTGGGAATCTTTATATAGTTTTTGGTGACTAAGGCTCTCGAAGTCACGTTGCTTTAAATTCTTATCGCTTTGAGAACCTCAGTGACCATACAGACTATTTTTTCAATTCCTCAAACAACTCGTCATCTTCTTCAAAAGCAGTGCCAACTACTATAATATCAGCTCCTGCACTATATGTGTCTTCTATTTGTGACATGCTTCGGATGCCTCCACCTACAATTAGCGGAATATTCAATTCATTTTTAACAGATTCAATAACATTTTTTGTTATTGGTGTTTTGGCTCCACTACCACCTTCTAAATACATTAGTTGCATTCCCAAAAGCTCGCCTGCCTTGGCGGTATCAACTACTATTTGCAAATCATCTCTTGAAATTGCTTCTGTATGGGTGACTCTCGAAACCATTGTTTCTTTACCACTTTCAATCAAAATATAACCTGTTGGGATAACTTCTAAATTGGTGTTTCTTAATTTTGAGACTGCTTCAACATGTTTCCCTATCAAATATTCTGGATTCCTCCCAGAAAGCAACGATAGAAACAATAATGCATTAGCAGCATCTGTAATTTGAGTTACATCACCAGGAAATAAAACTATTGGTAAATCAGTATGTTTTTTAATGGCTTGAACAAGGATTTCGGTAGCACCACTCGAGACAGTACTTCCACCAACAAAAATATGAGTAGCAATACACGCTTTTACTTTTTTAATAAACTGTTCTGAACGACCAATCGGGAATTTATCAGGGTCAATTAAAACCGCGAATAGTTTTTCACCCCTGGCAATAGCATCTAATATGTTTTTATAAATAGACATCAGGCAATGGCGTAGGCACAAGTAAAGCCTTCAAATTCTATAAACTCCACATAGTATCGGCTTTTGGCATCCTTATAATCAATCCAAGCAATGGTTGTTTCATCTTCAATGGTAAATGGAACCACCAAACAATGGTTTTTAAAACTCAATCCTGGTGTGCAATATAATTTATAAAGCGATTCTTTTACGCACCAAATCACGGTTAATTTTTTAATGTAATCACCAGAAGTTTTGTCTAAATAATCAAACTCATAATCCACAAATTTATGAGCGATAATCGAAATTTTATCCCGCTGCTTTTCTATATCAATTCCTACAATCAAATCACTAATAATGACCGCTGAAAAATTAAAGGAATGCGATATAGAAATTTGTTTACCATCTTTTAAATGGGGTTTTCCAAAATCGTCATAAAACAAATCCTTATCAGTGTACCCAAACTCCCTTAACAACCATCTTACACTTAAAAAACCGCGCTGGTGCAGTTCGCTCTTCATACCTAAAACACGCTCTAAAGAGTTGGGTTTTAAATCCACTATAGCCATTAGTTCATCATAACTTTCTGTAATCTTCCAGATTTTAACAGTAGTTTGTGAATTTGGAGCAATGGTTTTGTGTAACGGCATTTAATATTCTAAAACTTAATAGTTATCTTTGCACCGCCTAAGACGGATGAAACAATTTGGTAGGCGAATTTAACCAAATTACGCAGTAATCCCAATCAACTTTAGGTTTTTAAACAAAAGAAAAAAGTTACTATGAGTACAAAAACATTGCCTTACGTAGCCCACAAAGTAAAAGATATCTCTTTAGCAGATTGGGGACGAAAAGAAATAGAGTTAGCCGAAGCTGAAATGCCTGGGTTGATGAGTTTACGTGAAGAATACAAAAACGAACAACCTTTAAAAGGTGCAAGAATTGCAGGATGTTTGCACATGACGATTCAAACGGCTGTGTTGATTGAAACTTTACAAGCACTAGGTGCAGAGGTTACTTGGAGTTCTTGTAATATATTCTCAACACAAGACCAAGCTGCTGCTGCTATTGCTGCTGCTGGAACTGCTGTATATGCGTGGAAAGACATGACCGAGGAAGAATTTGATTGGTGTATAGAACAAACGCTTTTCTTTGGAGAAGACAGGCAGCCATTAAACATGATTTTGGATGATGGCGGTGATTTAACTAATATGGTTTTAGATAAATACCCAGAATTGGTTTCGGGTATTAAAGGGCTTAGTGAAGAAACTACAACCGGGGTGCATAGGTTATATGAGCGTGTAAAAAAAGGTACATTACCAATGCCCGCCATTAATGTAAACGATTCTGTAACAAAATCTAAATTCGATAACAAATACGGCTGTAAAGAAAGTGCTGTAGATGCTATTCGTCGTGCAACCGACGTAATGTTGGCTGGAAAACGCGTAGTAGTTTGTGGTTATGGCGATGTTGGTAAAGGTACGGCTGCATCTTTTAGAGGCGCTGGAAGTATTGTTACCGTTACCGAAATAGACCCAATTTGCGCATTACAAGCTGCGATGGATGGTTTTGAGGTGAAAAAATTAGAAACTGTTGCACCTGTTGCCGACATTGTAATTACAACCACAGGAAACAAAGACATCGTTCAAGCAAAACATTTCGAAGCTTTAAAAGACAAAGCTATTGTGTGTAACATTGGGCATTTTGATAATGAAATTGATATGGCTTGGTTGAACAAAAATCATGGCCATACCAAAAACACTATTAAGCCACAGGTTGACAAATATACCGTTAACGGCAAAGACATTATTATACTTGCCGAAGGACGTTTGGTAAACCTTGGTTGTGCTACGGGCCACCCAAGTTTTGTAATGAGTAATTCGTTTACAAACCAAACCTTGGCACAAATAGAGCTTTGGAACAATAGCGACAAATACGAAAACGATGTGTATATGTTACCAAAACACCTTGATGAAAAAGTAGCAAAATTACACTTAGCTAAAATTGGTGTAGAACTTACCGAGCTTCGTAAAGATCAGGCCGATTACATCGGCGTAAAGGTTGAAGGACCATTTAAGCCAGAGTATTACAGATACTAATTTATTCTGTCATTCCCACGAAGGTGGGAATCCTCAAATTCCAAAAAATAAATTCCAAATCCCAAGCAGCAATGTTTGGGTTTTTTTGTTACTTCGAGTGATTCCGAAGCATGAGGAATTGTATCGAGAAGTTGTGCGTTACCTTACTTTTGTCAGGTCGGGCTTTCGGGAGTCGCTCCCTCCTACGTCGGGGAGCTTCAACAAATCCCTCAATCCCTAACGCGAAAATTACGCTTTTTCAAGTAAATTTGGCTATCTTAAATGTATCTCGATACGATTCGATTTTTACAAATAACTCGAACTTACATAGATATATAATGTCTTATTCTGAAGAAAAAATACAAGTTCCAAGATTTAACGAGGAATCCGGTTTTTACACCACTAAAAAACGCTCAAAAATTATGAGCAAGATTAGAGGGAAAAATACAAAGCCAGAACTTTTGTTTAGAAAAGCCCTATGGGCAAAAGGTGTACGTTATAGAGTTGACAGTAAATCGCTTCCCGGAAAACCAGATGTATCCATAAAAAAACACAGATTGGCTATTTTTATTGATGGTGAATTTTGGCACGGATACAATTGGGACGAGCGTAAACCAAAATTAAAAACCAATCGTAAGTTTTGGATCCCCAAAATAGAACGCAATATGCAACGTGACAGGGAAGTTAACCAACAATTAAAGGATATGGGATTTACCGTATTTCGGTTTTGGACGAAAGAGATTAAAGCGAATTTGAGCACTTGCCTAAATGATGTGCTAATGTATTTAGATACTGGAGAAATTCTTTAATCCACCAAATCCTCTTCAAAATACCACCATAAACTAGAGTCGATAGACTGTTTCATTTTATTGATATCTACATCATCTTTCAAAAATACAGTGATACTCTCGCAGGCTCTATTTTGCGCAACACTATCACAAATCTCAATTTCCTCGATTTCCTTAAAATGCTGCAAATGTTTTTTGATTCGGCCATCTAAAGATTCATCACTTAAAAAAATTTTAATTGTAGGTCGGGTTGGGGAGTTCCTTATTTCTGATCTAAACGGTAACATAATTAAGTTATTTGAAATTAAAAAAATCAATCCCACAAAGAACGGGATTCGTTCAACTCGAAATTTTTTGGAGTTTTGTGTTATAAACCAATCGAAATTGCGTTGCACGAACAATCACTATACCTTAAAGTTAATAATTTTATTAATATCTTTTGAAATATTTTCAACATATGCGCAATTCCAGGATAAAACAAGTAAAACAATTATTAGCCGAAATAGGGGAAAACATTCCAAAGAAAGATTTTAAAAACGAACATGTCTCAAAATCCACAATTGGTTGGCAATTAGACCATGCCTTAAAGGTTGTAAATGGTGTTTGTAAGATGCTAGAAGCATCTAACCCAAAGGCATACACTTCAAATTTCAATCTTACGAGAACCGTTATGTTCACTTTTGGATATTTTCCGAGAGGCAAAGGAAAATCGCCTAAAGTGGTTTTACCTCCCGACGTTATTACCTCAGAAGATTTATTAAATCAACTAGCTCTTGCAAAGACAAATCTAGAAAAAACAAAGTCTCTTCCTAAAACTTCACATTTCGAACATTTTTTATTTGGAGACTTAACTAAAAAACAAACTGTCCGCTTTATAGAAATACATACTAAACACCATTTAAAGATTGTTCGGGATATGTTGAAATAAAAAACCCTCTCTGTTTCCAGAAAGGGTTTAGCTTATTAAAGAAATTGTTTCTTAAGCTTCAAACGGCTCAATAGAAACATAAGACTTGTTGTCTTTTTTCTTTGTAAATTTTACGATACCATCTACATAGGCATGTAATGTATGATCTTTTGAAGAATATACGTTTTCACCTGGGTGATGTGTATTCCCTCTTTGTCTTACGATAATATTACCAGCTTTAGCTGCTTGACCTCCAAAAATCTTAACACCTAAGCGTTTCGATTCTGATTCTCTACCGTTTTTCGAACTTCCGACTCCTTTTTTATGTGCCATTTTATTTCGATTTTATATTATTATGTTAGCTTAATGCAGCAATTAAATCAGCTTTCTTCATAGAAGATATACCCTCAATTCCTTTAGCCTTAGCCATTTCCTTTAATTCTGCAACAGTTAATTTGCTTAAATCTTGAGGCGCTTCAACTTTTGGAGCAACAGTTTCAGCTTTAACTTCTACTTTCTTTGCTTCCTTTTTAGGCGTTGCTTTTTTAGCTCCAGAAGCTACGATGCTTTCAATTACAATTTCAGATAAAGATTGTCTATGTCCGTTTTTTACCCGGTAACCCTTTCTTCTTTTCTTTTTGAAAACTATCACCTTATCTCCTTTAAGGTGCTTTAAGACTTTTGCACTTACCTGTGCTCCGTCTATAGCTGGGGCGCCTACAGTTACATTGCTACCGTCTCCAATTAAAAGAACATTATCGAAAGAAACTTTCTTACCTTCTTCAGTTTGTAAACGATTAACAAAAACTTTTTGGTCTTTTTCAACTTTAAATTGATGCCCTGCTATCTCTACAATTGCGTACATAGCGTTACGTTTTTATTAATTTTTATTAATTATAAATGCCATAGATTTCTCTAAGGCGGGTGCAAATATAATTCTAATTAATTAATCTACAAATCATAACCTCTTATTTTGACAAATTATTTTCACGAATTTTAGCGTACTCTAAAGTAATACGACAACTGAGGAAATCAATCTAGTAAAGATTTCATTAAATCCTCTACAATTGCCCGAATACTATATATTATTTTAATATTTTTAATCTTCTTTTGTAACAAATTGTCCTTTTACAAAGACAAACACCTTATTAATTAAATAATAACTTACTATGAAAAAACACTTAATATTATGTGCTTCACTGGTATTTTCTGCTTTTACAGCAACTGCCCAAGAAGTAGATTTTGAAGAGTACACCTTGGAAAATGGCTTACATGTTATTCTACACCAAGATAATTCTGCACCGGTAATCACCGTTGGCGTAATGCACGACGTTGGTGGTAAAGACCTCGGGGGAGATAATAATCCAGAACGTACAGGTTTTGCTCATTTTTTTGAGCATCTATTGGCTTCTGGTCCAACAAAAAACATTGAAAAAGGTACATGGCGTAAAATTAGAGCCGCAAATGGCGGTCAAGGAAATGCAAATACATCCTTAGACAGAACCTATTACTATCAAACATTTCCTTCTAATAATTTGGAATTGGCGCTTTGGATGGAATCAGAAAGACTACTCCACCCTATTATCGATCAAGATGCCGTTGACACCCAAAATGAAGTAGTAAAGGAAGAGAAACGTTTACGTTACGACAATTCTCCATACGGCCAAATATTATTTGCAGTTACCGAGGGTTTATTTGAGAAACATCCTTACAGGAACAAGAATATTGGTGAAATGGAACATCTTGATGCTGCTACATTAGAAGAATTTCAAGCTTATTTTGATAAGTGGTATGTACCCACAAATTCAGTTATGGTAGTCGCTGGAGATATTGAAACTTCCAAGACAAAAGAATTAATTGAAGCTTACTTTGGCGACATAAAAACTGGCCCTAAACCTGTTAGAAACTTTCCGGAAGATGATCCTATAACTGAAACGATACACAAAAAGTTTTATGATTCGAACATTCAAATACCTGCAATAATTGCAGCCTACAGAACTCCTGCGCAAACTGAAAAAGACAGTTATGTTCTCAATATGATTTCTTCTTATTTAAGCACTGGTAAAAGTTCTGTGCTTTATAAGAAACTCGTTGACAAACAAAAACAAGCTTTAGCGGTACAAGCGGTAAACCTAACACAAGTTGATGCTGGTATTTATGCTTTATTTGCACTTCCGTTGGGTGAAGTTAGCCTTAAGGAGCTACTAGCTGAAATGGATGAGGAAATAGAAAAATTACAAAATGAACTTATTTCTGAAAGAGACTTTCAAAAGCTACAAAATCAGTTCGAAAACAATTTTGTAAACTCAAACTCAAGTATTTCGGGTATTGCAAATTCATTGGTAGATTATTACTTATTATACGGAGACATCAATTTAATAAATACTGAAATTGATATTTATCGCGCTATAACAAGAGAAGACATACAAAGGGTTGCAAAGAAATACTTAAATCCTAATCAGCGTTTAGAATTAGAATATTTGCCAAAAAAAGATAATTAAAAAAGATATGAAAATTATGAAATCTAATATATACGTTTTAATCATTATGCTTTTAATGTCGGTTGGCGTTAATGCACAAATAGATAGAACTAAACAACCAGAACCAGGACCTGCGCCAAAAATCTCTCTTGATACTCCTAAGGAGTTTCAATTAAAAAATGAGCTCACAGTTTTGGTAGTTGAAAATCATAAATTACCTAGAGTTTCTTTTTCTTTAAGAATAGATAATACACCTTCTACCGAGGGTGATAAAGCAGGGGTTTCTAATATCTTAGGAACAATGCTAGGAAATGGTACCACCTCTATTCCTAAAGATGCGTTTAATGAAGAAATTGATTTTTTAGGGGCTAGCTTATCCTTTGATTCGCAGAGTGCTTTTGCGAGTTCACTATCAAAATACTCAGATAGAATCATAGAATTGTTAGCAGATGCTGCAATAAATCCTTTACTAACAGAAGAAGAATTTAAAAAAGAAAAGGATAAACTATCTGAAGGATTAAAAACTCAAGAAAAAAGTGTTCAAGCAATTGCTGATCGTGTTCAGGATGCATTAACTTATGGAATGCGTCATCCCTATGGTGAATATGTTAGCAATGAAAGTTTAAACAACATTGCTTTTACTGATGTTGTAGATAATTATAAAAGGAATTTCAACCCTAAAAATGCTTATTTAGTTGTAATTGGTGATGTTAATGCAAAAAAAATTAAGTCTACTATTAAGAAGCATTTTGGAGCATGGAAAAATACAGTTGATGCGCAACCAGAAATGCCAAAACCTAATGCTAATCTGAAAGAAACAACAATTAATTTTGTTGACATGCCAAATGCAGTTCAGTCAAACATTATACTTACAAATAATGTAGAATTGAAAATGGGAGATGAGGATTACTATGCGGCACTTATAGCCAATTATATTATTGGTGGTGGAGCAACTGGATATTTATTTCAAAATCTAAGAGATGATAAAGCTTATACCTATGGCTCCTATTCAAGAATTGGCGCCTCTAGATATGGTGCTTCTCGCTTTTTGGCAACAGCAGAGGTAAGAAATGAAGTAACAGATAGCTCAGTTGTTGAAATGCTAAAGGAGGTAAAGCGTATTAGAACAGAACCCGTTACTGCCGAAACCCTTGCAGCAGCAAAAGCAGCATATGCAGGTAGTTTTGTTATGGCTTTAGAAAGACCACAAACCATTGCAAACTATGCGCTAAATATTAAATTAAACAATATTCCTACTGATTTCTATAAAAATTACCTAGAAAAAATTAATGCTGTAACAATAGAAGATGTTCAAAAAGCAGCTAATAAGTATTTTTTGGCAGATCAGGCTCGAATTATTGTTGTTGGTAAAGGCAGTGATGTTTTATCAAACCTAGAAAAAACAGGTATTCCTATAAATTATTACGACAAATATGCCAATGAAGTACCAAAACCAGAGTTCTCAAAACCAATACCTGATGGTGTTACTGCCCAATCTGTAATTGATAATTACATTAAAGCAATTGGCGGAAAAGAAAATGCTACGTTAGTAAAAACACTTTATAAAACTGCTGATGTAAGCATTAAAAATGTACCAGTTACGTTAACTGCAGAAATAAAAGAAATGGCTCCAAACAAAGAGTCTATGGAAATGACAGCACAAGGTATGGGTGTTATCATGAAGCAGAAATTTAATGGAGAGGGTGGTTACATGGAGCAACAAGGTATGAAAAAAGAGTTAACCTCTGAAGAAATTGCAGAAAAGAAAAGTAGCAAAACTATATTCCCGGAACTGCATTATAAAGATGCCCAAATAACTTTAGAAAGTATCATATCTATTGAGGATAAAGATGTTTATAAAGTAAAAGTAATGCTTGGTGATAAACCGTCGCATCGCTATTACAGTGTTGAAAGTGGATTGTTAGTACGTGAGGAATCAACAACTGAAACTCAAGGGCAAAAAATCACATCTATTGTAGATTATAGTGAGTATACTTCTGTAAATAACATAAAAGCACCTCACAGCATAAGTATAATGGCTGGACCTCAAAATATATCTATGAAAATAACCAGTATCAAAATGAATGAAGGAGTCTCTGAAGCTGATTTCAATTAAAAAGAAGAAGTCCAACTTCATTAAGTAATAAGTTGAAGCCCAAGATATTTACTCTTGGGCTTTTTTATATGCTATTATGAAGCAATATTCCGCGATTTCTTAAATAGCTGCATTACCGTTAGCGATGACACCAATGTTGTAGAAAATCCCATAATAGCAACAACAAACACAATTAGACCAATATGAGATTTAAAACCCCAATTCATTTTTTCAAGTAAAACAGGTAGGAATTCTGCATTAATTTCGGTGGCATATAGTAAAAAAAACAATGTAAAAACAACAGTAGCAACCGCACCCGTAACTAAGCCTGTTTTGAAGCCTTCTCCGTATGAAAAGTCTGAGTTATGCTGCAGCTTACTAATTTTTACAGCTTCATAAACTCCAAGAAGTGTTATTGCTGCATTAACTAAACTAAATGCCGGATTGGTATGCTTATCAAATAAAGAGAGCACCAAAAAATAGGCAATTAGCACTGCGCTTGTAACTAAGCCAAAACGAATGGGAAGAATCAAGTTTTTCATAAAAGTTAAATTTTATTGGTTATTTCAAAATTAGTATATCTCCTAAGACAATAGGTTATACTTCTAAAATAGATTGGTTTGTTTAACTTTTCAAATCTCTTAAAGTTCGTAAAAAAAAACGACTTTTAATAATTTAATAGTGATTCCTTAGATAAAAACCTACTTACGTTTATGCGCTAAATACACGCCAATTAAGATGATTAGCGTCGCTAACCCCTGGACAATCCCAAAACGCTCACCATCTAATACACCCCAAAAAACTGCAATTATTGGCATTAAATACGTAACGGAAGAGGCAAAAACCGGAGTGGCGATGTGTACCAACTTGTTAAACATTACTTTGGCTATTGCTGTACCGAATAACGACAAAATTAGCATGTAGCATAATGCCGGTTTTAAAGTAGGCGCAGACAGTACCTCTGGGTTAAAAAACCCTGAAAACACCAATATTATAAGTGCTGGTAATACTATAGCGGTAAAATTCCCGACAGCTATAGTAAGCGCGCTCACATGCTGTAAGTAGCGTTTTAAAATATTTACACTCGCTGCATACATTAAGGTAGCTAATATTACAAATGCAACATACAGATAGTTTTGATTTGGATTCAGGGATGCGCCATTTAAGATCAACAACATTGTACCAGTAAGTCCAATAAATACTCCCAAAACCTGTCGCCTTGTAGACTTCAGTCTAAAAACAAAAAACCCAAGTATAATAGTGTTTAAGGGCACTAGGGAATTTAAAATAGAAGCTACAGAGCTATCAATTTCTGTTTCTGCAAAAGCAAATAAAAATGAAGGGAAAAATGTACCTAAAAGCCCCGTGAGAATTACCCATTTCCATTCCTTTAGTTTTATAGATTTTATACGATTAAAACCAACAACAAATAAAAAAACCGTTGTAAAAATAATACGAATAGCACCTAGTTGCACAGGGGTTAAACCTACTAGCCCCTTTTTAATTAAAATGAACGAACTTCCCCAAATAAGAGAAAGTACAACAAGATATATCCATTTTACGGATTTTACAGCCATTACTACCACGTATTATTCTAAGGGCACAAAAGTCAAGTTTTTAACCCAATAAATCGCATTATTTAGTAATTTTGTAACATATTTTTAAAACACCCATTTCATATGAAAACAATAACATACATTCTTGGCGCTACATTATGTTTTCTATTGGCGACAAACTGTAAAAATAACAAAGAAGCCGAAGTAAAAACTATTGAAGTTGAAACCACTGAGGCTAAAAAAGAATTAGACCCAAACGCAACCTATGCTAAAGCTGAATTTACTGTGAAAGGCATGACATGTGCCGTAGGTTGTGCTGCCACCATTGAAAAGAAAATTGCAAAAATGGAAGGTGTAACCTATGCTAAAGTTGATTTTGAAAACGAATTAGCTATGGTGGAGTACGATGAAGCTAAAGTAACTCCTAATAGTTTGGAAGCTACCGTTACAGGTGTTGCCGACACTTACAAGGTTAGCGACATGAAAACGGTTGACGCGTTCTCTAATGAAGCTAAAACTAAAGCCTGCGAACCTGGTTGTGAAAAAGACTGTTGTAAAAACAAAGCAACAGGTACTGAAAAAATGGCCTGTAAGGCAGATTGCAAAAAAGCCTGTTGCGCACAAAAAGCTTAAGCCCCATGTTGACATTCCTTCTTTTGTGAGAATGATCCCATAATGCAATCAATCTTACGAATTGATTTTTTTAAAATTAAGTGTTGATAAATACTAAGCTTCTCAGAAATGGGAAGCTTTTTTATGAACAACAAACAACGACTAGTTGTCATGCTGAACTTGGTTCAGCATCTTATTTTTAATTAGGCATAGAACCTGAAACAAGTTCAGGGTGACACATGAAAGATGTGTCATTCCCACTCAATAGTCTCCATTATTCGCTGAATATCCTTTTGCAAATAATTCGCTGCAGGTAAAATAGAATCGTAATTGGGTTTCGCCTTAAAATACAAAGAGCCTGTTAAAAAATGATTTATACTGTCCGTAACATAAAACTGCGCTGGAGAAGCAGCATTCCCCTTAACTTCCGATAGCATACCATACACCCTCCGTTTAGCATTTTCATAAGGATATACTGGAATTTCATCTGCTTTCTTTGTGTGTTCTAAAGTTAGTTTTTGGGCATCTTTTAAAAAATCATTCAAGTTCTTTTCCTTGCCTTCAATGGCCTTATACGTTAAAAATAAAGTAGCTTTTAATGGTTTATAATGCAAGTTCACACCATAACTTTCAGTTGTGCTTTTTAAGGGTTTAACGCTTACATCTTCAACCAAACTACTTACTTCAAAAGATAACGGCATTTTTGGTAGATGTTGTGTTTTATAGGTCGCTTCAGGAAAATCCAATCTTAAATATGCTTTTGGTTTAGGCAGATAATCTTCCCCGTCGCAAGACACGAAAATAAAAACGAAACCTAATAAAATACCAAGTTGTAGCTTCATGTTAATTAATTGTAACCTTTACGCGTTTTATGCGTTTTTTATCCATAGCCTCTATTGTGAAAACGTAATCTCTAAAAAATATTTTAGATTGCAGTTTGGGGAAACTTCCAGAAATTTCTAAAACAAACCCTGCAATGGTTTCGGCTTCACCTTTTTCATCATCAAAAATAGAAACATCTTCTAGCTTAATCACCTTGTAAAAATCCTTTAAAGCTGTTTTCCCTTCAAAAACATAATTTTTATCATCTAGCTTAGAGTAGTTTAAATCCTCATCATCAAACTCATCGCTAATATCACCTACAATTTCTTCAATAATATCTTCTAAAGAAATTAATCCTGAAGTGCCTCCGTATTCATCAACAACAACAGCTAAGTGCACTTTTTTCTCTTGGAATTCCGCCATCAAATCATCCAGCTTTTTATTCTCTGGCACGAAGAACGGTTCTCGCAATAGGTTTGTCCAATCAAATTGTTTTCTATCTATGTACGGCAACAAATCCTTTACATAAAGAATTCCTTTTATTTGATCTATGTTTTCTTCGTAAACTGGTATTCTAGAATAACCGTTCTCAACAATTTCAGGGATAATCTCTGTATACTTTTGCGATACATTTAAGGCGAAAATATCGATACGCGGACGCATAACCTGCTTGGTATCTGTATTTCCAAATGAAACTATACCTTGTAAAATTTTCTTTTCTTCTTTTGAAGTGTCTTCATGACTTGTTAACTCTAAGGCTTGAGATAATTGATCCACGCTTAAATTAGATTTTTGCTTCCCTAATTTATTATGTATACCTAAAGTAACGCTACGCATAGGTAAGCTTACAGGAGATAACAATACATCTAAAACCCTTAGAGGATAGGCCATAATACCGGCAAATTTAAGGTTGTTTCTACTGGCATAAATTTTTGGTAAAATTTCACCAAATAACAAAATCAAAAAAGTAACAACAATAACTTCTAAAATAAATTTTGCCGTTGGATTTGTAACACCTCCAAACATATAATCACCCAAATAAGCAAATAATAGCACTATGGCAATATTTATGAAATTATTGGCTACTAAAATTGTTGCCAATAGCTTTTTAGGGCGCTCTAATAGTTGAAGAATAATTTTAAATGGCCTGCTATCTGCTTCAGGATGGTTATCAATATCGGTTCTTGTTAACGAAAACAGTGCCACCTCTGCTCCAGAAATTAATGCAGAACAACATAACAGTACAAAAAGCAACACAAAGCCAAAAACAACTGGAATATCAATTGCTAAAAATAAAAAATGTAAACTCGGGGGTTCAGGATCCACCTAATTTGGATTTAGTTAAACTTAAGGTTAAAATGGTAAATCATCGTTATCATCCACAGGAGGCTGACTTGGAGCTGAAGGACTTGCTTGTGCACTACTACCAGAATTTGCAGCATTGGCCTCACTTTCTTTTTTAGTAGATAAAAACGTAAAATCGGTACATTGAATTTCTGTAGAATAACGGTCGTTACCCTTATCATCTGTCCATTTTCTAGTTTTTATACGGCCTTCAATATATACCTTATCACCTTTACTCAAATACTTTTCGCAAATTTCCGCACCTTTGTTTCTTACCACTATATTATGCCATTCGGTATTGGTAATACGTTCGTTGGTTTGCTTGCTCATGTAGGTTTCGCTAGTTGCCAAGGGAAAATGCCCTACGCAACCACCACCTTCAAAATAGTGCATTTTAACATCATCGCCCAAATTACCAATTAGCATTACTTTATTTAATGAACCTGCCATAATTTAAATGTTTTAGAGAATGCAAAAGTAAGTATTCATTCTTCACATTTTTAAAATTAGTAAAAAAATAAGAATATTCTAAGACATATTATATTTTGGGCATTACCCCATCGGTCGCTCAGGCTCTCAAAGCGGGGGTCAGGCTTTCCGCTAACAGTTTTGGCGCGATGCGCCTCGCCAAAAGCTACCGCTGCAATCCCTAAAGCAGAGATATCGGCAACTATTAGGTTTAACAAGAGCAATATTATGTTCACTTAATCGTTATCAATCCAACCAAATATCAATTCGAATGAAGGACATCAGAAAATGGGTTTTTAGCATATTTATGTTTTGTATAGCAATGCTCTTATCTGTAGCCGCTGCAACCCCTTATAATATTGGAAAATTAATACTATTTATTAGCGCTGTTATTATTATTGGAGGTTTGGCTATATCTTTATCTATTAGCGTTTGGTCTAAGCGAAATCGAAAATCATCCTTTATCAAAAGCTTTAAACTTTCATTTGGCTTAAGTGCCCTATTATTTATTTTTGGTTATTTGTTTACTGCGTTACAGCCTGTTATTTTTAAATGAGAATTCTATACAAAATACTTACTAGTATCATATTTATACCAATTCTCGCTTTTGTATTCCTTTTTGGAGGAGTTTCTTTAATGGAGGGTTACAATATATTTGATCCGTACATTGATACAGAATTTTCTGAAAACTACACCCCTGAAAAGTTCGACTTAATACAAATGGACTTAAGTATGGAAGAAGTTGTTGAACTCATTGGGGAACCATTACGAAAGTGGACTTTGAAAAATGAAATCCAATTTTTATATACCCGTGATGCTTTTTTAAGCAAAAGGAGTAATATAAAGTATTTAATTAGAGATTTTGCATGGTATCGTTCAAGTATATATTTTGACGGAAAAGGACAAATTACCAAGATAGAAAAGGGATGGAGTTATGACTAAGGATTATAGACACACTTAATCTTAGCTATTTGCTTGTCAAGGTAAGCCCTAACTTTCAAACTCCTCAATAAACTTCCCAATCAAAATAGGCACAGGATATTTAGTAATTGTTTCAAAAGGCACACCATTCTCAACCGAATCAATACTAACAATCCAAAAGGTCGTATTCAAATGTTGATGCGATAACTTATGAACTTTCGGTACGTCATTATATTGATGCAATTCAAAAGATTTTCCTTTAGGGATTGGATGACTCTCAACTAATTTTAAAAACTGATTATAATTCATATTCTTATCCGTTTCTATCAAAGGGAACTGATACAGATTCTGCCAAATACCCTTTCCTTCTCGTTTTTCTAAAACTGTTTTTTTGTCTTCCGACAGGAAAACCAAAAAATTAAAATAGCGCTGCTTTACTTTAAGCTTTTTTAACTTCACAGGAAGTTCATCAACCTTACCCTTATTAAATGCGACACAAGATTCTTGAAACGGACAAAACATGCACTCTGGATTCTTGGGCCTACATTGTGTCGCACCAAATTCCATAATGGCTTGGTTAAACGTTGCGGGGTCTTTTTTATCTAGTAGTTCTTGGGCTAAAGTTTTAAACGCTTTAATGCCTGCTGTGGAATTTATTGGTGTTTCAATACCAAAATAACGGGATAACACGCGGTACACGTTACCATCTACAACTGCAGTAGCTTCATTAAAACAAATAGATGCTATGGCACTGGCAGTGTAATCGCCAACACCTTTCAGGTTTAAAAGGTCTTTATAGGTCTTAGGAAAAACGCCATCACATTCATTTACCACGTATTTCGCCGTAAAATGTAAGTTCCTAGCACGAGAATAATATCCAAGTCCTTGCCAAAGTTTTAACACCTCACTTTCCTTTGCGCTTGCCAAATCAAAAACCGTTGGAAAATGTTCAGTAAAAGCTTCGTAATACGGCAATCCTTGTTTCACCTGTGTTTGCTGTAAAATAATTTCCGATAGCCAAATAAAATATGGATTTTGGGTCTCGCGCCAAGGCAAACATCTTTTATTACTTGAATACCAGCGAATTAAAATTTCTGAAAAAGCCATGGATTAATTTTCTACGAAATGCTAAAATAAACGTTTATAATCTTAAATTTTAATGAATTAGGTTTGAAATATTGAATATTAAATGCATATATTTGCATCCCTTTTAGAATTTATATAACCCGAATAATAAAAAGATTAAAAATGACAAAGGCTGATTTAGTAGCAAAAATTTCTGAGAAATTAGGAATAGAAAAAGGAGATGTTCAAGCAACCGTTGAAACATTTATGGAAGAAGTAAAAACCTCACTTGAAAGTGGTGATAATGTATATTTAAGAGGTTTTGGAAGCTTTATAATTAAAACAAGAGCAGAAAAAACTGGAAGAAATATCTCTAAAAATACTACTATAAAAATTCCGGCACATAACATACCTGCATTTAAGCCTGCAAAAGTTTTTGTTGAAGGTGTTAAATCTAATGTAGAAGTTAAGTAAAATATCAAGATAAATTATTAATTTAAAAAGACACTATTTATGCCAAGTGGTAAAAAACGCAAAAGACATAAGGTAGCGACGCATAAGCGTAAAAAACGTAGACGCGCTAACCGTCACAAAAAGAAAAAATAAATCGAAAAAGTAGTTAAGATAGCTACTTTTTTTGATTGTAACAACAACAAAGTTCTTTGAAATGAGTTCATATATTTTTAACACTACAACTAGTGTATTTTGAACTCCACGGATTAAAATCCTGTGAAAAAATAATGTATAATCCATCTGTTGCGCCTTCGTGCAATGGATTAAAATTAACACAATGGATAAAGAATTGATTATTCGATCTAATTCAGAAGCTGTTGATTTTGCCTTATTAAAAGATGGAAAACTTATTGAATTACAAAAGGATGAAGATGATAACAATTTTTCGGTTGGCGACGTGTTTATCGCCAAAATTCGTAAAACTGTTCCAGGACTAAACGCTGCATTTGTAAATGTAGGGTATGATAAAGATGCATTTTTGCACTATCATGATTTAGGGCCAAAATTACCTTCACTTTTAAAATTCACAAAACGTGTAAGCACAGGTAAACTAAAAGATTTTTCTTTAATAAACTTCCCATTTGAAAAGGATATTGAGAAAGATGGCAAAATTGCCGACGTCTTAAAATCCAATCAATCGCTATTAGTACAAATTGTTAAAGAACCCATATCTACAAAAGGGCCGCGGATAACCTCAGAGTTATCGGTAGCTGGTAGATATATTGTTTTAATGCCTTTTTCCAACCGAATTTCTGTTTCACAAAAGATAGAGGATCGTGAAGAAAAAGACCGCTTAAAACGATTGGTAAAAAGTATTACACCACAAGGTTTTGGTATAATAGTTCGTACTGTAGCACAAGGCAAAAAAGTAGCCGAATTAGATAAAGATTTACAGAATTTGCTCCATCGTTGGAATGCAATGTGTAAAAAATTGTACAAAGCGCATCACCCTAGTAAAGTATTAGGGGAAATGAACAAGGCCTCGTCAATCTTACGAGACATATTTAATGATTCCTTTACTGGAATAACAGTAGATGATGAAACGCTGTACTACCAAATTAAAGATTACTTGCAAGAAATTGCACCTAAAAAAGAAGCAATAGTTAAATTGTATCAATCTAAAGTTCCAATTTTCGAAAAATTCGGAATTGAAAGACAGATAAAAACCTCTTTTGGAAAAACTGTTTCCATGACAAAAGGCGCCTATTTGGTAATAGAACACACCGAAGCGCTGCATGTTATAGATGTAAACAGCGGCAACAGATCTAACAAATCTAACAACCAAGAGGAAACAGCCTTAGAAGTTAACTTAATTTCAGCTACAGAAATTGCACGCCAACTGCGTTTGCGGGATATGGGCGGCATTATTGTAATTGATTTTATAGACATGACAAAGTCTGAAAATAGGCAGAAACTCTTTAATCACCTTCGCGATGAAATGAAGGACGATAGAGCAAAACATAAAATACTGCCACCAAGTAAATTTGGTTTGATACAAATTACAAGACAACGTACACGCCCCGAAATGAATATAAAAACTCGTGAGGAGAATCCTGATGAGATTATAAACGGTTCTGAGGTAGAAGCACCTATAAGTTTGGTGCAAAAAATAAACCATGATCTTGAAATACTATTTAAAAAAGACTATAAGAAGGTAACCCTAAACACACATCCTTTTATAGCGGCCTTTTTAACCAAAGGCTTTCCATCTATACGTTCTAAATGGTTTTTAGAACACAAAAAATGGGTGAAGATTTTACCCCGCGATGCTTACACATATTTAGAATATCATTTTTTTGATAAAAATGGTAATCAAATTAAATAATTAAAAAACCCGCTACTTTTTAAGTTTGCGGGTTTTTTGTTTTTAGATACACAACACTAAATTTATCAAAAACTTAAGGTGCAGGATTAGGAATAGCATTATGCACCGCATTAATCTCCTTGATAATGTCTTCACTTAAGTCTATATGAATACTATCAATATTTTCTTTAAGCTGCTCAAGCGTTGTTGCCCCAATAATATTTCCAGTTAAAAATGGTTGTTGATTTATAAATGCCAATGACATTTGAGTTAAAGACAAACCATGTTTTTCGGCTATTTTAAAATAGCGTTTTGTGGCTTCTAAAGCTTGTGGGCTATTATAACGCCCTGCAAATCTCGGAAACAAATCAAATCTTGAGTTTTTTGGTAGTTTGCCATCAATATATTTACCAGAAAGCGAACCAGATGCCAATGGCGAATATGCCAAAAGCCCAATATTTTCTCTAATAGATAGTTCTGCTAAATCACTTTCAAAAGTGCGATTCAGCAAAGAATAGGGGTTTTGTATGGTCTTTACTCTCGGTAAGTTATTTGATTTAGATTCTTCCAAATAACGCATTACTCCCCATGACCTCTCGTTCGAAATTCCAATTTCTCTTATTTTACCAGCTTTAACAAAACCATTTAAAGTTTGTAGTACTTCATGAAAGTTATCTTCCCAAGCATCATTTGGATTATATTTGAAATCTCGCTGTCCAAAATAATTGGTTTGTCGCTCTGGCCAATGTAATTGATACAAATCGATATAATCGGTTTGTAAGCGTTTTAAACTATTATCTAAAGCTTCATTTAGAGCATTTGTACTAAATCCCGTTTTACGAACATGAGCTGTATAATCCCCTGGACCGCAAATTTTTGATGCTAGTACAATCTTATCTCTATAGCCTGTTTTCCTGAACCAATTGCCGATAATTCTTTCGGTTTCTGCATAGGTTTCAGCATTTGCAGGAACGGGATATAATTCAGCAGTATCAAAGAAATTCACTCCGCTATCTAAGGCATAGTCCATTTGTTTAAAGCCTTCGTCTTGCGTGTTTTGGTTTCCCCACGTCATGGTGCCAAGGCATATTTTACTAACTTTTATATCGGTATTTGGTATTTTAGTGTATTTCATTTTAGATGATTAGTCATGTTAGACATCTTGAATTTCTAGGCGAAGTGTAAAGATAAAAAACCGTTAAGAGCCTATTACCCTTATTAACGGTTTTTTATGCGTTAGGGATTGAACACTTTGACTACGCTCAGTGCAGGCTATATGTTGGAGTTCCTCGCAGAGAGCAACTAGTGAAATGTTGTTTACATTCACGAATTCTTTAATTTAAATATAAACCAATAAGTAAAGCCCGAACCCGCTTCGAGAGCCTCAGCGACCAAGCGGGGTAACGCCCTGCTACTACTCGTTCAATAAGCGAGACAATTCATCTAATTTAGGCGTTAGAATTACTTCTATTCGTCTGTTTTTTGCTCTACCTTCCTCCGTATCGTTCGAGGCAACCGGTGCATATTCGCCACGACCGGCTGCGGTTAAGTTTTCTGGATTTATCGCGGTATTTTCCCGTAAAATATTTACGATAGCAGTGGCACGTTTTGTGGATAAATCCCAATTGCTCGTAAGTGCACCATTACCAGAATAAGGTATGTTATCGGTATGACCCTCTATAAGTACAGCAATATCAGGGTTTTCGGATAATACATTTCCAAGACTTCTAACTGCAGTTTTTCCATCAGCATTCACTGCCCAACTCCCTGATTGGAATAACAATTTGTTTTCCATAGATACATATACCTTGCCACCGCGTTGCTCAACAGTTAAGCCTTTGCCTTCAAAATCGGTTAGGGCTCTTGAAATCGCATTTTTTAACTGTGTCATTGCCGCATCTTTTGTTGCAATTACATTTTCTAATTCTGCTATGCGGTTAGAACGCTCTTCCAAGGCTTGTTTAAGTTTTTGTAAACGCTCGCTTTCAGCTGCAAGAGCCTGTTCCTTAGCTTCCAGTTCTGCTAACAATTCCCTGTTTTTTTTAGAATTTTTTGTAATCGCCTCTGAGCTATTCTTTTCCAAAGCAGCGTAAGATGCTTTTAAATTATCAAGATTAGATTTAGTCGCCGCATAATCACTTCTTAAGCGGTTGCGTTCAGCAATAGCTTCGTCATAAGCTGCTTGTAACTGTTTTAAATCGTTTTCTGCACTTGTTTTTCCTGCTAAAAGTGATTCGTTTTCCTTAGTCAGCTTTCTGTTTTCTTGTTTTAAAGTGGCATATTTACTCTCTAAATCTTTATATATTTTAGGTGAGACACAAGAGGTTGTAAATACCAAAAGGATAAAGATTAATAAACTTTGTTTCATCATTGTTTAGGATATTTTAATTTGATTTATAGGCTTAACGTTCTATTTCCAATAAAATTGGACAGTGGTCGCTATGCACCGCTTCGGTTAGTATAACGGCTCTTTTTATATTTTCTTGTAATGGCTGTGAAACCATTGCATAATCTAGTCGCCAACCTTTATTGTTGGCACGTGCATTGGCTCTGTAACTCCACCAGCTATACTCTTGTCGCTCTGGGTTAAGGTGCCGGAAGGAATCGATAAACCCACTATCAATAAAATTTCCAATCCATTCGCGTTCTACGGGAAGAAATCCTGATACACCTTTCATTTTTGGATTATGAATATCAATTTCTTCATGACAAATGTTGTAATCGCCACAAATCACCAATTTTGGAATATCTTTTTTCAAGTTATCGATATACTCTTGAAACATATCCATATACTCTAACTTATGATTTAGACGTGCATCATTAGTACCTGAAGGTAAATACAAACTCATTACGGAAACCCCGTCAAAATCAACTCTTAGGTTGCGTCCTTCAAAATCCATCGACTCAATACCTGTTCCATATTCCACATGCCGAGGTTCAAATTTGCTTAAAATTGCCACGCCACTATAGCCCTTTTTTTGAGCACTAAACCAATAGTTATAGGTATAGCCTGCTTCTTCAAACAAACTTAAGTCTAACTGGTCTTTCATGGCCTTTATTTCCTGCAAACAAACAACGTCTGGACTGGCACTTTTTAACCAGTTAATAAAACCTTTGTTTATAGCAGCACGAATGCCATTTACGTTATAGGAAATAATCTTCATTAGCCTCTTTAAGAATTTCAGCTAAAATAAATAATACGTTACTTTTACACCATAATTCACCTAAGGAGTTATAACGAATTCTATTAACATAATATTTTAAGCTAAATATAGTTTAAATACCTAATGAAGTACGTCCTACTAATTACGTTTGTATTGTTAAGTTTTGGTGGTTTTGCCCAAAGCCAAAACAGCAAATACAAAACTAAAAAAGTAGCGGTAAGAGATACCATTTTGGTAGATAGCGTAAGTATTAATTCCAGTTGGTTTTCGGTTAAAACAAAAAATAATAAAATTTTAGACTCTTCATTTTATAACATCGATTTTCCTACTGCGAAATTTACGTTTAAAAAACCAGTTGCTAGTGACTCTATTATCATTAACTATTTAAAATTTCCTGAATTTTTAACCAAAACCTATAAGCAATTAGACGAAAGCATTATTGTAAAAAATAACGAAGGCGTTGAAAAACTATATCAGCTTTCCCAATCCAATACCTCAAGAAATTTTGTGCCTTTTGATGGATTAACTACCTCTGGAAGTATCTCTAGAGGTGTTACTGTTGGAAACAATCAAAACTCTGTGTTGAATAGTGAATTAGATTTACAAATTACAGGGAAACTAAACGAGAAGGTATCATTAAGAGCATCTATTCAAGACGCGAATATTCCCTTACAAGAGAGCGGGTATAGCCAACGTTTGGATGAATTTGATCAAGTATTTATTGAACTGTTTAGTGACAATTGGAATATTCGCGCAGGTGATATCGATTTACAAAATGCCAATTCTTTCTTTGGTGCGTTTTCCAAACGTGTACAAGGGTTATCCATTAATGCAAATTTAGGCGGAACAGATTCACAAACACAAGTATTTGCCGCTGGGGCATTGGTTCGCGGACAGTTTACTACAAGCCAGTTTATTGCCCAAGAAGGCAACCAAGGGCCTTATAAATTACAAGGGCAAAACGGTGAATTATTTGTATTAATCGTCTCTGGAAGCGAAACGGTTTATGTCAATGGAATTCCTTTAGAGCGTGGCGAAGACAAGGATTATATTATTGATTATAATGCTGGCGAAATTATTTTTAATACTACATTTCCTATTACTTCAGAAATGCGAATTACAGTAGATTATCAATTTAGTGATCGAAACTATTCGCGATTGGTAGCTTATGGCGGTGGGAATTTTAAAAATGAAAAATTAAAGATTGGTGTTTCGGTATATTCTGAAAACGATGCTAAAAATCAACCGTTACAACAAAATCTATCGGAAGCACAAGTTCAAGTTTTATCTAATGCCGGAGATGACCGAACACAAATGTCTGCGCCTTCTGAAATCCAAGAGTCTTTTAGTGAGAATAGAATTTTGTACCGAAAGGACGTTGTTGGTGGTAATGAGGTTTTTGTATTCTCTAATAATCCAAACGAGGAATTATTCAGAGTATCCTTTACACTAGTTGGCCCTAATCAAGGAGATTATGTTCTAAGTAGCACCAACGCCATTAATAACATCTACGAATATGCTGGTGAATTACAAGGAAATTATGCCCCAATTGTACAACTTATTGCACCTACGAAACTACAAATGGCGGTTGTAAATGGCAATTATACACCTTCTGAAAAAACTCAAATTGATTTTGAGTTGGCTGGAAGTAAAAATGATTTAAACTTGTTTTCAGCAATAGACGATGACGATAATGATGGTTTTGCAGGTAGATTTAATCTAAAACAGAGTATTATTAAAAATGATAGTTTGTGGAATTTAAACGCATATATCAATACCGATTACATCCAAGACAATTTTAGAAGTATTGAAATTCTGTATAATGCAGAATTTAATCGTGATTGGAATTTAGAACAACCCAGAGGAAATCAACGCGTGGGCGATTTGGGTACACAAATTTTTTTAAATTCCGGCCTTAATTTTTCGCACTTTAAAAAAGGGTGCATCAATTATCAGTTTGAATATTTAAATTTTGCTTCAGGTTTCAATGGCAGTAGACATATTGCCAATGCTAATTTACTTCTGAATCGCTTTCGGATAAACTCCAGAACCAGTTTTTTAAATGCAGAATCCAGTATTAATACCTCAACATTTTTAAGATCTCATAATACACTAACCTACGGTATGAGCAAAAGTTGGGTAGGCACAAAATTGTCAATTGAAGACAACGAGCAAGCCGAAATAGCCACAAAAACATTAACGCCTTTAAGCCAGAAATTTATAGCTTACGAAACCTTTGTTGGTGTTGGTGATAGCACTAAAGTTTTTGCGCAATTTGGCTATAAAAATCGCGTAAATGATAGTGTTAGGAATAATCAACTTCAAAAAGTAAATACTTCAAATACGTTTTATGTTGATTCGCGTATCATTCAAAATAAAAATACCAACCTCTCATTGTATGCCAATTACAGAACTTTAACCCATGAAAGTGACACCATTCAAGACGAAAACTCTTTAAATTCTAGATTGCAATACAATCAGAAACTATTTAAGAATATTGTACAAAGCAACACTGTATTTGAGACCAATTCAGGATTTTTACCGCAACAAGATTTCACCTATGTAGAAGTAGAAGCAGGACAGGGTACCTATACCTGGATTGATTACAACAATAACGGTATTCAAGAATTAGAGGAATTCGAGATTGCTCAGTTTCAAGATCAAGGCAATTACATTAGAGTATTACTGCCAAATCGTGTTTTTATTAGAACACATCAAAATAGGTTTAGCCAAACTTTAACTATCAATCCTGCGCAGTGGCGTGTTTCAGAAGAAAAATCAAAAAAATTTTGGTCGCATTTTTACAATCAAACCAGTTATTTAATCGATAGAAAAATTAGAAGAAATGGTAGTAATTTCAATTTGAATCCGTTTGAAAGTAATGCCGAAAACCAATTAGGCTTACAATTAAACTTTAGAAATGTTCTGTTTTTTAATCGAGGAAAACAAAAGTATACTACCTCTTACACATATCTTTCCAACAAATCGAGCAACACACTTTCGGTTGGTTTGTTAGAAAATAATTTAAGAAGCCATCAATTGAATTTCAATCATAAAATACAAGAAAGTTGGTTGATTACGTTTCAATCTGCAGTAGGTTCTAACGAGAGTTCTAGTGAAAACTTCACAAGTAAAAACTTTAAGTTTGATGAAGCACTGCTTAACCCAAAACTATCCTATTTATTCAATGAAAATAGCCGTTTTGATATCTTTTATCAATACACCACAAAAGATAATACCATTGGTGGTTTGGAAACGTTGTCTCAACAAAAATTTGGCTTAGGCTTCAATTTATCTAAAAATGAAAAGGGCGCCGTAAATGGTGAAGTAAATTACTTTTCAAACAACTTTGATGGCAATCCAAATACACCTGTAGCATTTCAAATGTTGGAAGGTTTACAACCTGGAAATAACTTTACATGGACTTTATTAGCCCAAAAGAAGCTCACTAAATTCTTAGATTTAAATTTGAGTTACTTCGGAAGAAAAACTGAGACTAGTAAAACAATCCATACAGGGAATGTTCAGTTGAAGGCTTATTTTTAAAAGGTAATTTGGTCTATTTTATTAAACATTAGAATAATTTGACGGACTACCTCTTTATAAAAATCTGGGTGAATCTTGTCGTAATCGTCCGTATGTTTATGATAATCCTTATGGTCTGCAACACCAAAATACAAAAAGGGAATTTCCTTTCTATAAAATGATGCATGGTCGGACGAATATGTCCAATCTTCTAAATTATCAGAACCATCATGCCCTAAAGTTAATTTTACCTTTTTTGATGCCTGTGCAACTTCATTTAAAAGCGCTTCTAATGATTTATGCGTCTTGGCGCCCACAATAAACAGCTCGCTATTATTACTTCTACTAATCATATCCATATTAATATTGAACACAATTTTATCTTCTGAAACAATAGGATGCTTTACGTAATACTTTGAACCTTCCAAACCAAGTTCTTCGGCATCAAAAGCAGCTAAAATAACTGAATGTTTTGGTGGGTTTTTCTTAAAATATTGGGCAAATGCTAGTAGCGCAGATACTCCTGAGGCATTATCATCAGCCCCATTATAGACTGTGCTATTTTGAATTCCTAAATGATCGTAATGTGCACTAGTAACTATATACTCTTCGGGTTTGGTAGCTCCATGAATAATCCCTAATACATTTGTTCCTGTATATTTTTGGTTAGCGTATGAAAAGTCAAATCCTTGTTCAAACGCACTAATAAGTGGTTTTACTTCTAATGTCTCAAACTGGTTTATGATGTAGTTTCGTGCTTTTTTTGAACCCTCCGTTCCAGTTTTTCTGCCTTCAAACATATCAGAAGCTAATATTTTAACGTCTGATAACAATACATCAGCATCAAACATAGTTTTACCCTGAGCACAAGCAGATAAAACAACGAACAATAAACAGTAAAAAAGGACTTTACATCTCATTGTAGTTAAATTAAAACAAAAATGAAGGTATAAAAAAAGGCCCATAGTTTTGCTATGAGCCTAAATTATCTTAGTAAATTCGTTTATACGGAAGCTTTTATTAACTCACGATTCATTCTGGCAATATTATCCAATGAAATGCCTTTTGGACATTCCACTTCACAAGCTCCTGTATTTGTACAGTTACCAAAACCTTCTAAATCCATTTGAGCTACCATGTTCTTCACACGATCTGCTGCTTCAACTTGTCCTTGTGGCAGTAAAGCGTATTGCGATACTTTGGCACCAACAAACAACATTGCACTAGAGTTTTTACATGTGGCAACACAAGCGCCACAACCAATACAAGTAGCCGCATCCATCGCCTCATCGGCAGCATGTTTAGAAATAGGAATTGAATTGGCATCTTGGGTATTTCCTGAAGTATTTACAGAAATAAAACCTCCTGCCTGCTGAATCCGTTCAAAAGCGGTTCTATCTATTACTAAATCTTTGATAACAGGAAATGCTGCTGCTCTAAATGGTTCAATAGTTATAGTGTCTCCATCCTTAAACATTCTCATGTGCAACTGGCATGTTGTAATACCTCTATCTGGACCATGTGCCTCTCCATTTATATACATAGAGCACATACCACAAATACCTTCTCTACAATCATGATCGAAAGCTACAGGTTCTTCTCCTTTCCCTACAAGTTGTTCGTTCAACACATCCATCATTTCTAAAAAAGACATGTGTTCTGAAATATCTGTAACTTTATAATCTACCATCTGACCCTTTGCATTCGAGTCTTTTTGTCTCCAAATTTTAAGCGTTAAATTCATAGCGTCTTTTTTATTTGTAACTTCTTTCTTTTACTTCAATATTTTCATAAACCAGAGGTTCTTTATGTAATTTAGCCTCACTTGGCTCTCCTACATATTCCCACGCAGAAACATATTGAAACTCTTTTCTGCGTTTTGCCTCTCCCTCTGGAGTTTGATATTCTTCCCTAAAGTGACCTCCAGCAGATTCTTCTCTTACCAAGGCATCCTTAGCAAATAACTCTCCTAGTTCTAAGAAATCGGCAACACGTCCTGCCTTTTCTAATTCAGGGTTCATTTCATCGGCCTTTCCTGGAACTTTTACATCTTTCCAAAATTCTTCACGAATTTCTTTTATTTCTTTTATAGCTTCTTTAAGCCCTTTTTCATTTCTAGACATACCGCATTTATCCCACATTACCTTTCCAAGTTTCTTATGAAAATAATCTACAGATTTTGTCCCATTATTAGTGGTAAAGAATTCAATTCTATCTTTAACTTCTTTTTCTGCTTCATCAAACTCTTTTGTATCCGTTGGGATTTTACCAGTTCTAATATCATCGGCTAGGTAGTCTCCAATAGTGTATGGCAATACAAAATAACCATCGGCCAAACCTTGCATTAATGCAGAGGCTCCAAGTCGGTTTGCACCGTGATCAGAGAAATTTGCTTCTCCAATGCAATACAATCCTGGTACAGTAGTCATTAAGTTATAATCTACCCAAACACCTCCCATAGTATAATGTACCGCTGGATAAATCATCATAGGAGTTTCATACGGGTTTTCATCTACAATCTTCTCATACATTTGAAATAGGTTTCCATATTTAGCTTCAACTATAGCTTTACCTAATTCGTATATTTTTGCTTTTGAAGGATTTGAGATATTATGGATTTTAGCTTGCTCAATTCCATATCGGTTAATCGCATCAGCAAAATCTAAATACACCGCTTCTCCAGTGGCATTCACACCAAATCCTGCATCACAACGTTCTTTAGCAGCTCTTGAAGCCACGTCTCTTGGCACTAGGTTTCCAAACGCTGGATAGCGACGTTCTAAATAGTAGTCTCTTTCCTCTTCTGATAAATCTGTCGGTTTCTTCTTGCCTTCTCTAATCGCTTTAGCATCTTCTAGTTTCGCTGGCACCCAAATACGTCCGTCATTACGAAGCGACTCCGACATCAAAGTCAGTTTTGATTGATAATCTCCCGAACGTGGAATACAAGTTGGGTGAATTTGAGTATAACAAGGGTTAGCGAAATACGCGCCTTTTTTATGAATTTTCCAAGCAGCGGTAACATTACTACCCATTGCATTGGTTGATAAGAAATATACATTACCATAACCACCCGTACCCACAACAACGGCATGTGCTGAATGACGCTCTATTTCACCGGTAATTAAATTTCTTGCAATAATACCTCTAGCCTTTCCATCAACAATAACAACATCTAACATCTCGTGGCGGTTAAACATTTCAATCTTACCACGCGCTATTTGACGGTTCATAGCAGAATAAGCCCCTAACAATAATTGCTGACCTGTTTGTCCTTTAGCATAAAATGTTCTTGACACTAACACCCCACCAAAAGAACGATTATCTAACAAACCACCATAATCACGCGCAAATGGAACACCTTGTGCTACACATTGGTCGATAATATTTGCCGAAACCTCTGCTAACCTATATACATTGGCTTCACGCGAACGGTAATCGCCTCCCTTTACTGTATCATAAAATAATCTGTAAGTGGAGTCACCGTCACCCTGATAATTTTTAGCAGCATTAATACCACCTTGTGCAGCAATAGAGTGTGCACGTCTTGGAGAATCTTGGTAAGCAAATGCTTTTACATTATAACCTAATTCGGCCAAGGTAGCAGCTGCAGAACCTCCTGCTAAACCTGTTCCAACCACAATAACATCAATATGACGCTTGTTGGCAGGATTTACAAGATTAATTTTATTTTTATAGTCTGTCCACTTATCTTGAATTGGACCTTCTGGTACTTTTGAATCTAAAGCCATAATATTTAAGATTAATGGTGTGGATTTAAATAATGATACAATGCAATAATTATAAATCCTAACGGAATGATAATTGAATATGCCTTACCAATTTGTTGTAACGTTTTTTTACGTCCTGCAGAAGAACCTACAGATTGGAATGCCGATGTAAAACCATGTGCTAAATGCAACCCTAGAAGCACAAAAGCGATAACATATGCTCCTACTCTCAATGGATTATGAAATTTCTCTACAAGCTCATGAAAATAACGATATTCTCCATCATGCATTCCAGACATATCTCCAACAATATATTTGGTATTAATTTCTGGTATCCAAAAATCGATAAAGTGCAACACTAAAAACGCTAAAACTACCAAACCGCTATAAATCATATTCCTACTCACCCAAGATGAGTTGGCAGCCCCGTTGTTTCTGGCATAACTTACGCCGTTTGCTTTTTTATTTTGAATCTCCAAAATAAAACCCATAACAAAATGAAATACCACACCAAAAATTAAAACAGGTTGCAATGCAAATTGCACTAACGGATTTGTTCCCATAAAATGAGATAATTCGTTAAACAAGTCTGCACTGAAAAGCGAAGTGATATTTACAGCTAAATGTATAATTAAGAAGAACATGAGGAAGAAAGCAGAAAGCGCCATAGCTACTTTTCTTCCAATCGAAGATTTAAAAAATCCGCCCATTGTTTATTAAAATTTTAATTTACACAAAGGTAGTTATGGACACGCTCTTAGACAACTCTCAAATGCTATGTTTTTATTATTTAGAATGGTTTTAATTAACGTTCCTAAAACTTGATGAGAAACTTAAAAATGGTATTCAATTTAGATTGTCTTTAACTATTAATCTCATAAATCTACTTATTGAACAACTATCTTCCTTACAACAGAAGCTTCATCAGATGCTATTTTTATAAAATAAACACCGCTAGAAATGTTAGATAGATTTATGGTCTTAATTTTAGAACCTTTTGACATATCAAACTCAACAATGCGGCGCCCGCTTAAATCATAGATTAAAGCACGTTTTAACACTAAGTATGATGAGTTTTTAATAAAAAGTTTATTGTCCGTCGGGTTGGGATAAAGATCTATTCCTTTTTCCAAAATAGCGTTTTCAACACTAAGCGCACAAGCAGCATCACTCATTGGAGCAAGCACAAAAGATGGACATGGGTTTGATGCCGTACTCCTATCCTGTATCACATTTGCTGCAGTACTATTATTTGCAGTAATTAGCCTTTGAAACTCTCCATTACTAAAAGCATAATGCATTACATCTTCTGCATTATTCCCTACCGTATTATTATTGGGATCAATAATATGTGCCAATTGATGGCTGTGCCCTAATTCATGTAATGCAATACTTTCAAAATCAATTTGTCCTGAAGCAGGAGCGCCTGTTCCCGTATACCAGTTTGTTGTGTCGTTAAACACTAAATCAAGCTCTGAAACATACCAATTAAATGAGCCCCCTCCATCACTACATCCGGAAAAAAAAGAATAGCATACCCCTAATGTGGTAGAACCAAGTTCACTTCCATTATCAAATCGTATAACATTAGTCCCATCTTGAGAACCACCAGCCGAATCTACCGCAGTAGGGCTCGTCCCTATTTCATAATTAATTCCTGTTTCACATATCCAGTTATTAAATGCTTGTGTAAACGCTGCTTTTGCTCCTGGAACTTCTGTATCATTAAAAAAATCAGTTTGCATACGCCAGGTCATGCCACCACTAATATTTTGCCCCACATGTTGCACTTGATACGCGGTTTCTGGGTTACCCCCAGCAGTTGATACCACATTTATTTCTGCATAAAGCACCGTTACTATTGATGATTCAGGAGATAGAACTCCATTATCATCTCTAACCCTAACTGTACCCGTTCCCGCATCAGAAGGCACCTCAACCACTATTTGATCGTCTGCCCAACTTATCACCTGTGTATCCAAGGCATCAATAAACGTTGCACCACCATCATCAGCATTTCTAAACTGAACTTTTCCTTGTACCGCGCCAAACCCAGAACCTGTAATGGTTAAAGGGTCTTTTGTTCCAGCTGTTACCGTTGTTTTATTTAGAGTAAGAGCACTTGGTGGCAAAAACACTTTACCTCTTGCATTTTTAGAAAAACTTTCTTTAGCTTCGAATGCTTTAAGCTCAATAAAATGAGATTTTGAATATTGTTGAATTTCATTGTAAAAATCGCCGCTTATATTTTGCTTCCTCACAAAAGGATTAGCCGCTAAATCTTCTGATAAGTTATATTTATAAAACCCTTGGGATAAGCCATAGGGTTTAAACTTTGGTGTTTTGGAGTTTGCTCTTTTTGAAAAAGATATATTGTTATTTTCTAAGGTAAACACACCAATATCTCCTTTCCGCAATTTTAAACTAGGATGCGCAACTAAAGCCTGCATGCCAACTGTTCCACCTACGGTAATAACCTCTACGGTAGAAACTGTTGTGCCCTTAAAAACCTTAAATACCTCTATAGTATTTATTGTATAAATAAGGTTATGGTTATCATCCCAAGTAGATATTTTTCCTATAACTTCTCCTTCAACAACTAAATCTGAATTTTCAATTTGTGTTCGTAAGGGTATTTTTTCTATCAATACTTGTGCAGCAATATAATTAGGTCCGAATAGGTATGAAAACATCAAACATAAAAGACTTAAAAGTGGGGTTTTTCTCATTCGTTTTGGGTTTTATTATTTATTAATCGGTTGAGGGAAGAATCAAATATAACAAATAAAAATCTACTTTTTTATTTATACTTTTACCTTAATTAAAGAAATAAACGTAACAAGCACATGAAATATTCTGCAATAGACAATCAATTATTTATAAATAACAGAGCCAAATTTGCTTCTAAAATGAAGCCCAACAGTTTAGCCATTTTCAACTCAAACGATATATATCCCATAAGCGCAGACAGCACCATGCCCTTTCAACAACACCGAGATATTTTCTATTTGAGCGGTGTGGATCAAGAAGAAAGCATTTTGGTGATTTTTCCTAATTGCCCCAAAGAGAAACACAAAGAAATTCTGTTTCTACGTGAAACTAATGAACATATTGCTGTGTGGGAAGGCGAGAAATTAACAAAAGAAAAAGCGTTTGAAACGAGCGGTGTAAAAACGGTGTATTGGCTACAAGATCTAGAAAAAGTACTTTTTGAGATTATGACACAGTGCGATACGGTTTACATCAACACTAACGAACATTATAGAGCCTCGGTTGAAGTAGAAACTCGTGAAGACCGCTTTACAAAATGGTTAAAAGAAAAATACCCAGCTCATTCTGTAGCTAAAAGTAATCCTATTTTACAACGCTTACGTTCGGTTAAAGAAGATGTAGAAATTGAACTCATTCAGAAAGCATGTAATATTACAGAAAAGGGTTTTAAGCGTATTTTAAATTTTATAAAACCTGGAGTTACAGAATATGAAATTGAAGCGGAGTTCATTCACGAATTTATAAGAAGTCGCTCTAAAGGCTTCGCATACACGCCAATCATAGCTTCTGGAAACAACGCGAATGTATTACATTATGTTGAGAACAACCAGAAATGTAAAGCAGGCGATTTAATTTTAATGGATGTTGGGGCAGAATATGCGAACTATGCTAGTGATATGACAAGAACCGTACCTGTTTCAGGTCGCTTTTCTGAAAGACAAAAAGCCGTTTACAATGCTGTTCTAAACGTAAAGAATGAAGCTACTAAAATGTTGGTTCCAGGTGCATATTGGGGCGACTATCATGTTGAAGTAGGTAAACTTATGACATCTGAATTGTTAGACTTGGGGTTGCTTGATAAAGCTGACGTGAAAAATGAAAACCCTGAATGGCCCGCCTATAAAAAATACTTTATGCATGGAACGAGTCACCATATGGGATTAGACACGCATGACTATGGCATTTTAACAGAGCCAATGCAAGCAAATATGGTATTTACTGTTGAACCTGGAATCTATATTCCTGAGGAAGGTTTTGGGGTTAGGCTAGAAGATGATGTTGTAATTCAAAACACTGGAGAGCCCATTAATCTTATGAAAAACATCCCGATTGAAATTGATGAAATCGAAACCATTATGAATGCATAAAAAAAGAGGCTTAGCGCCTCTTTTTTGTTAACTAAAATTATTGTTGTAGAGTGACTAATTCAAATAAATAATTATTTAGTTTTTGCAATGTGGTTACTTTATTTGTAGTGTCGACAAGTAAGGATATGTTATTTCTACTTCCGCCATACGATATCATTCTTATCTTAACATCCTTAAGTATTTTAAACAGCTTATAGGTCTTCTCATGGTTTACAATAGAGTGCCCGACCAAACATATAATACTTTGATTTTTATCTACCTCTATTGAAGCAAAAGCTTCCAATTCTGATATTATTTTATCTAAATTCTTGTCGTCATCAATAGTTAATGATACTGCCACTTCTGATGTTGTAATCATATCTATTGACGTTTCATAAGTCTCAAAAATTTCAAACACCTTTTTCAAAAACCCATGGGCTTGAAGCATTCTTCCCGACTTTATTTTAATGGCTGTAATGTTATCCTTTGCAGCTATGGCTTTTATACCGGTTTCAAAATGACTGCTGGTAATAGAAGTACCCTTGGCCTCTGGATCCATGGTGTTTTTTAAACGTACAGGAATTCCATCTTCCCTAACTGGCAAAACGGTTTGTGGGTGCAAGATTTTAGCACCAAAATAAGCCAACTCCGCCGCCTCATCAAATGACAGGTCCGAAATAGGCTTAGTACCCTCAACAAACCTAGGGTCGTTATTATGCATACCATCAATATCAGTCCAAATCTGCACTTCTTCGGCTTTAAGTGCTGCTCCAATTATTGTAGCCGTATAATCACTTCCACCTCTTTGTAAGTTTGAAACCTCGCCATTATCATCCAAACATATAAAGCCTTGGGTAATGTATATTTCAGCATTACCTGCTTCTGTTAAAACTTTACTTAAATTTTGTTTTATATAATGAAACGATGGTTCTTTATGCTCATCTATTCTCATAAAATCCAAAGCAGGTAATAAGGCAGAACTGATGCCTTCTTGCTCTAAAAATGTATGAAACATAAATGTTGACATCAACTCACCTTGAGCCAAAATTTCATTTTCTAATACTTGAGAAAACGTTTTGTAAGTGCATTCTACTAAGAAGTTAAAACGCTCTGAAATATAGCTTTTTGTTAATGAGTTTAACCGTTGATTTGGTAAAAGCTCGTTAATTACTGTTGTGTATTTCTCATGAAGTAAATTAATAGTCTCTAACGCCTTTTCCGAATTAGAATCTTTAATATTTTTAGCTATTTCAACTAAACTATTGGTTGTACCAGACATTGCAGAAAGTACAACTATTTTTTTATCGCCATCGTTGATAATCTGTTTTACATTGGCCATGTTTTCAACAGACCCAACAGATGTTCCTCCAAATTTTAAAACCTTCATTATCATTATTTTGAAGCGCAAAAGTAGAACACATCTACAAACATGACATATTTATGTAAAAAAATGTTTATTTTTACACAAATTGTTAAATAATTAACATGAAAACTGTATCTAATTGCGTTGAAGACATTTTAATTACGCAACCTTATCTAGAGGAAGCGTTGGCGCGAAACATAATTAACTTTAGCGCTCTGGCGGTAGAACTTACCGAACCTATAAGTAAAATGCTAAAAAAAGATGTGAAGCCTGGGGCTATAATGATGGCTTTAAGGCGTTATAATCCACCGCCAACATTAGGGAATACGGTAAAAATGAAACGTGTTATCCAAAACTTAGGTGACATTACAGTGCGCTCTAATCTTACGGATTTTACAGTAAAAAATTCAGCGACTTTAATAGATAATCATGCGAAAATACTGGAACGCATTAACCAAGAAGATAAGTTGTTTTACACCTTTACTAGGGGTATTCACGAAAGTAATATTATAGTTTCCAGTAGTTTAAATGATTTTGTGAATGAACATTTAATTCAGGAACATTTTATTGTTATTCAAGAAAATCTTTCGGCAATAAGTATTAATTTACCTCAGGACAACTCCAAAATCGCTGGTCTTTATTATCACTTTTTTAAGCGATTAGCTTGGGAAGGTGTTGTATTATATGAAGTGCTTTCCACTACTAATGAATTCACTATTTTAGTAGAAGACGAATTTGTAGACAAGGCCTTTACAGCAATAAAAAAAGTAAAATCTTAAACCGACAAGGCCTTCCTTGAAAGCACATTCACCAAAACAAAGGTTATAAAAGCTGGTAAAACCCACCCAAAACTATGTTCTGCTAATGGGATATAGGCGATTATTCCTTCTAAAGTTTCAGAAGGCAAAATAAATCCAATTACATCTGGAATACTAAAAAGAAATGTTACCAATACCACCAAACGAAATACTAGTACTGATGCAAAACGTTCTGGAATAGCATTTAGTAAGATTAAAATAATAGTTATAGGATAAATAAATAACAAAAACGGGATGGCGATAACGATAATAGCGTTAAAATTTAACTGCCCTACTACAACACCAAAAACACATGCTAAAATTGCCGTAATAACATAAACGGTTTTAGAATTTTTAAACAACCCTTTAAAGTGATCTGCAGCTCCAGTAACTATGCCAACAGCGGTAGTAAAACAGGCTAAACCTATCAAAATACTTAAAACAGAACCGCCAATATTTCCTAAAGCAGTATTACTTATGTGTCTTAATAGATTGGCTCGCTGCATATCGTTGCTCAAGGTATCATCCAAATTAATTTCCGCACTGAAAAAAGCACCCGTAGCAATTAATCCTAGATAAATTAAAAACAGTCCTAATCCTGAAATAATTCCTGATTTTTTAATAAGCGCTTTCTTTTCCTCAAAAGAATAATCAAATTTTTGGTTTATTAAAATGATAATTACCGCGCCTACCACAACAGAACCAATAGCATCAAATGTTTGATACCCCTCAAAAACTCCATTTAGCAAAGGAAACTCCATAGGAACAGAAGCAACTCTAAAATCTAAAGTAAAAAGACTGACTAGTATAACAAGCAATAAAATAATTACAATAACAGGAGTTAAATATTTGCCTATCAACTGTAGAATCTTAGAGCGATTAAAGACAAAAACCAAAACAAACGCAAAGTATACAAGGCTAGTGCTGAGTGCGCCAACATTAAAATTTGGTGCAATCGCAATTTCGTATGTTGCCGCAGCAGTTCGTGGCGACGGAATGGCAACTGCGATAATATAAATAATTACACAATATAAAAAACTAAAGCTGGGGGATACTTTTTTTCCAAAATCAAACAGAGTGCCTTGTAGTTTAGAATGTGCATAAATACCCAAAATAGGCACAAAAACTGCCGTAAGCATAAAGCCAATACTTACCCACAACCAATGGTCTCCAGAATTATAACCTAGAAGTGGTGGCAATAATAAATTGCCAGCTCCGAAAAAAAGGGAAAATAAAGCAAAACTAGTAATTGCCAATGCCTTAGTTTTATTCATAGGATGATTTTATCTTTGCCCAAGATAAATTAATTATGGTTTTAGAACACAAAGGCACTCCCATTTTTTATACAGATAACGGGGAAGGACAGCCAATAGTGCTGCTACATGGATTTTTAGAAAACAGCAGTATTTGGAATTCATTTGTACCTGCCTTAAAGAAAAAAAATAGAGTAATTTGTATTGATTTGTTAGGGCACGGAAAATCTGGTTGTTTGGGATATATACATACAATGGAACAAATGGCTGAGGCTGTAAAAGCTATTTTAAAGCATTTAAGGATACAACACTCCTATGTATTGGGACACTCTATGGGAGGTTACGTGGCATTGGCCTTTGCGGATAAATATCAAAATGAAGTAAGAGGTTTATGTTTGATAAATTCCACGGCAAGTGCTGACACCGAGGAAAAGCAAAACAACAGAGATAGAGCTATTTTAGCTGTAAAAGAAAATCACAGCACCTTCATACGAATCGCAATCTCTAATTTATTCAGCCTGAAAAATCGTAGTCTGTTTTCGAAAGAAATAAATGCATTAACTCTAGATGCACAAAAAACGCCATTGCAAGGTATTATTGCAGCATTAGAAGGCATGAAGATAAGAAAGAACAGAGAGGATGTATTTAAAAACGGTAGTTTTAATAAAATGCTAATTTTGGGAAAAGAAGACCCCGTTTTAGATTATAAACTTTTGGTCGATCAAACTAAAAATACCGACATAGAAATTGTATTATTTCCCGATGGGCACATGAGCTATATTGAAAATAAAGAAGAATTACTACAAAAAATAATTCATTTCATCGAATAATTAAGCTTTATGTCGAATAATTGATAAATGTTTAGTATGTTTAGGTCCTATTTTAGTTGAATTGATAAAACTTAACCTATGCAAAAAAGTACTAACTCCGCTTTTATACCTAAGATGTATTGCAACATTTTTGGTCACGACTATCAAGTTACTAAAAGAGTAACGCGCCACGTCAAAGAATATACATGCGCACATTGCAAAAAGCAATTAACCACTAGCAGCAACGGGAATTTGGTTGAACTTACACCGAAATTTCAAGAAATAAATGCTATTCTAGAGCGCATTCACCAATCTAGAATGAATCGTTTAAAGAAGAAAACATTCGCTTCGTCGATTTATTAACCGTTTATCAACATTTGTAATTCGTTTTTAATAATTTCACACTTCTCTCATTAAAATTATTAATATGCGAACAAAATGAAGAATATCCATTGCAAAGTTTTTGGACACAACTATAAAGTGTCTAGACATGTAACATACCATGTTAAAGAATACACCTGTTGCAACTGCAAAAAACAGCTTACTACAAACAGCAAAGGCAACTTAACCGAACTTACTCCTAAGTTCAAAGAAATAAATGACGTTTTAGAACGCATTCACCAAAAAAAGAATAGAGTTAGACTAAAGACAAAGGAATACAATTCTGAATTGCTTGTTTTTACGCATTAAAACTCTTCCATCCTTGCGCTTTTAGCTCAATTTTTGTCTCGGCTCTGGTTACTAAATGCATTCCAGCAGAAACTTCCGTAATATATCCTATTACAGATAAATTAGGGTTCGCCTTTATTTTAGGAAAATCGTCCTGCGAGACAGTAAATAACAATTCATAATCTTCACCTCCGTTTAACGCTACAGTAGTACTATCGATATTGAATTCTTCACAAGTAGAAATGACTTGAGGATCGAGCGGAATTTTATTTTCATACAAATCACATCCTACTTTACTATTTGTACATAAATGAATAATTTCTGAAGACAACCCATCACTAATATCAATCATTGATGTTGGTTTCACCCCTAAGTCTTTTAACAATTTAACAATATCCTTTCTTGCCTCAGGCTTCAGTTGTCGTTCTACAATATAAGTGTAAGGCTCTAAATCTGGTTGACTATTGGGGTTAACCTTATAAACCTCCTTTTCACGTTCTAAAACCTGTAAACCCATGTAGGCAGCTCCTAAATCTCCTGAAACCACTAACAAATCATTAGGTTTTGCCCCACTTCTGTAAACCACATCAGTATTAGCAACTTCACCTAATGCAGTAACAGATATTAACAAGCCCTTGGTTGAAGACGTGGTGTCTCCTCCTACAACATCAATATTATATAAGTTTGCGGCCGTTTCAATCCCTGCATATATTTCTTCCAAAGCTTCTAAAGGAAACCTGTTAGAGACCGCTATGGAAACTGTAATTTGTGTGGCTTCAGCATTCATAGCATACACATCCGATAAATTTACCATTACTGCTTTATACCCTAAATGCTTTAATGGCATATAACTGAGATCAAAATGCACACCTTCAACTAACAGATCAGTAGTAACAACTACTTTTTTATCCTTAAAATCTAATACCGCGGCATCATCTCCAATACCCTTTATAGTGGATTTATGATTAATTTTAAATTGTTTTGTTAAGTGCTCAATGAGTGCAAATTCACCCAAACTACTCAAATCGGTCCGCGATTGGTTTTTATCTTCTATCATACTGCAAAAATAAGAAGGCTTTTTAATTTAATTTATTAATTAAATCATTTAATTTTAATACGTTAAATTTGTACACTATCGTAGTTTACTGCAATATTAAATAAGCACTTAGCGTTTTGCTTAGGCATTGAAAAAGAAAACCAGCACTTTATGAACGTTATTAAAAACTTGGCGAAAGTATTTTTTGTCTCTTTTGCTATTTCAGCACTATTGTCTTCTTGTAATACCGAACCCGTAGAACGTATCGCTATTGCAGACACAGACAATGACGGTGTTGCTGACGCTATTGATAACTGTGTCGACACACCAAATCCCAATCAAGAAGATAGCAACAATGACGGCATAGGCGATATTTGCCAAAATAATTCTATTGCACCCTTAGCTACTTGCGAAAATGGTTTAGCCGATATTTATCCATGTAGCGGTTATGATTTAATGGCGCATGTGCCTTTATCGACTTTTGGAGCAATTGCAGCAAATGATTCTTGGGGATGGACAGATCCAGAAACAGGAAAGGAATATGCCCTTATTGCTACTGACAGAAATACGGCATTTATTGATATTTCAGATATTGAAAACCCGTTGTATTTGGGAAATGTGCCAACAGCGACTACGGCGAGTCCCTGGCGAGATGTAAAGGTTTACCAGAATCATGCATTTATCGTGGCAGATAACAACCAAGGTGAAGACAGTCATGGTTTACAGGTTTTTGATTTAACACGTCTTAGAGCAGTTGCGAATCCGCCCGAAGTTTTTACTCCAGATGCTCGTTTGGAAGATATTGGTAGAGCGCACAATGTGGTTATTAATGAAGATAGCGGATATGCTTACACCGTAGGCGGTAACCGCAACAATACTTATGCTGGAGGACCTATTTTTATTAACATTCAAAACCCTAAATCTCCAGTTATTGAAGGTGGTTTTTCAGAAGGGGGCTATTCTCATGACGCGCAAGTTGTAACTTACATAGGGCCTGATACCGATTATACAGGTAAAGAAATTTTAATTGGAAGCAACGAAAATGAAGTGGTTATTGCAGATGTGACTGACAAATCTAATCCTTTAAAAATAGCAACGATTTCCTATCCAAATGTTAGGTATGCACATCAAGGATGGTTTACAGAAGATATGCGATATTTTATTTTAGGTGATGAGTTAGATGAAGTGCGCGTTGGGAATAATACAAGGATTATCACTTTTGATTTTTCTGATTTAGATAATCCCTTGTATCATTTCGATTATTTAGCTAACAACCCTTCCATAGACCACAATGGCTACGTTAAAGGCGATACCTATTTTCAAGCTAGCTATAGAGCAGGGATGCGTGTTCTTGATATTAGTAACATAGACAATAAATCTTATACTGAAGTTGGTTTTTTCGACACCTATCCTCAAGACGACGCGACCGCTTTTGATGGTGCTTGGAATGTGTACCCTTATTTTACAAGCGGAAATATTGTAATTAGCGACATAAATCGTGGACTTTTTATAGTTCGGAAAAGTGAGTAATTACGTTTACCATACCCCAAATGAAAAACAGTGTTTCACATAACGTAGTATTCTTTTTTATATCCTTTTTCATCCTTGTAAATTGCTCGAAAACTGATGATAATGCTTCCAAGGCAATTATTAGTAAATCTGCTGAGTTTGTAAAAACTCTTGGAGGCAGTTTAAATGAAAGCGCACAGTCAGTAATTAAAACATCCGATGGTGGTTATGCCATTTTAGGCCATACACAAAGTTTAGATGGTGATATTCAAAATAAAACAAACGAATCTTTTGATTTTTGGCTTCTAAAATTTGATAGTAATGACGCCTTGCAATGGCAAAACACATATGGCGGAAGTGATGACGATAGAGGACTAGATATCATTGAAACCACAAATGGCGGATACGCGATTTTGGGTTATAGTAAAAGTACAGATGGCGATGTTTCTGAAAATGCTGGAGCACATGATTTTTGGATTGCTAAATTGGATGTTTCGGGAAATATTATTTGGCAAAAATCATTTGGATTTTTAGGAGCAGATATTGGTTATGCTTTAACAGAAACAAATAATGGCGGCTTTTTAGTGACGGGCGTTTTAGACGTCTCAGCTTCTGGAGGCCAAGGCAACAGCAAAACACTGGCTTCATTACATGCAGGAGGTGATTATTGGGCCATAAAACTAAACGTAAACGGTGAGAAAGAATGGAGCAAGTTTTTTGGTGGCACATTTACCGATACACCTTATGATGTTGTTGAAACCGAGGACAACAATTTTATTATTGTAGGCTCATCGGATAGTGATGATGTGGATATAAAAAACAACAAAGGCACTTACGATTTTTGGATAGTGAAACTATCAGATACAGGCAATCTCATCTGGGAAAAATCCGTAGGCGGCTCTGAAATTGATGAAGCTTGGGGCATTACAGGCACTATTGACGGTAATTTTGTCATCATTGGAGACACTAGAAGCAAGGACAAGGACGTTTCTAGTAATAACGGTGCTGCCGATGTGCTCATCACCAAAATCACATCAAATGGCGACCTGTTGTGGACAAAAACTTTTGGAGGCACAAGTTTTGATACGGCACGTTCGGTCTCAAAAGCTTCAGATGGCGGCTTTATCATTTCAGGAAGTTCGAGAAGCTCTGATGGAGACCTTTCAAAAAACAACGGTCAGAATGACGCTTGGGTTTTTAAAATTAGTGCTAATGGTGATTTGGAGTGGCGAACCTCAATTGGAGGGTCCAATGTTGATTTTACCTTCGATGCTGTTCAGCTTAATAACGATGCAATTATTGCTGTTGGGGAATCCAGTAGTTCCGATCAAGACATTACTACAAACAAAGGATTTACAGATGTATTGCTATTTAAAATACCTTTACAATGAAGCATATAACTTATATTCTTATCCTTTCTTTTTTACTGCTGAGATGTGAAAGCGACTCCACCAAAACAACCAATGCCGAAGCTAATATCTCATTCCGTTTTTCTCATGCATGGGATAATACACCCGTAACAAATACTGATTTTAACACTATAAAATTCACCAATGCCAAAGGTGAACAATTGAGTATAGAGCGCTTGCGGTATCTTGTTTCAGATATAACCTTCACAACCTTTAATAACGAAAAGTTCGTTTTAAACGAATACAAATTGATTGATGTAGAGAACAGCCAAAATTTATCATTTAACCCAAGTCTCACTATTCCATCAGGAAATTACAAGAACGTCTCTTTTACATTTGGCTTTAATAATGATGATAATTATAACGACTATCAAGATTTAAATGCTGCATCTTGGAATGTGCCCTCACAATTAGGAGGCGGTTATCATTATATGCAGTTGGAAGGTAAATTTATAGACAACACCAGTACAGAAACTGGCTATGCTTATCATGCTATTAGGGCTGTAGATAATTCTGTGAGCCCTCCTAAATTCCAAGATACATTTTTTGAGATAGATTTAGGAGAAATCACCATTTCTGATGGCACAAATATTAATATAGAAATGAATATTGCCGAATGGTTTAACAACCCTAACATTTGGGATTTAAATGTACTGAATACGATGCTAATGCCTAATTTTGATGCCCAAGTTTTAATGTTTGAAAACGGACAAAACGCATTCAGTTTAATTTCTGTAGAGTAATATATTTTGAAGAAATGGCACATACATATCACGCTTATAACGGCTTTCGTTTACTGTTCCTGCTCTAATGAAAGTACTGAAAGTTATGCACCCACACCAAGCGCATTAAATATCCCCAAGCTGTTTCAAGACAATATTATAGCCCCGGTAATTCCAAATAACAACCCTCAAACAACTGAAGGTGTTGCATTGGGGAAAAAACTGTTTTTTGACCCTATACTTTCAGGAAATAACACACAAGCTTGTGCCGATTGCCACGCGCCAAAAAATGCATTTACTGATACCGCTAGATTTAGCGATGGTATCGATGGCACTTTGGGAAACAGAAACGCAATGCCATTATTTAATCTTGCTTGGAATTACGATGAAAAATTCTTTTGGGACGGCAAATCATTTAGTCTAGAACATCAAGCATTTAGTCCTGTAACTGATCCTAGGGAAATGAAAAGTACTTGGGCCGAGGTTGAAAAAAAACTACAAGAACACGTAGAGTACCCAACATTATTTCAACAAGCGTTTGGCACTTCAAGAATCGACTCAACGTTAGTAACCAAGGCTATTGCGCAATTTGAGCGCACACTAATTTCAGCAAACTCAAAATTTGATAAGTTTCTTTTAGGTGAAGCACAATTAACACCTGAGGAGCAAAATGGTTTTGATGTATTTATGGATGAAGCTAGAGGCGACTGTTTTCATTGCCATGGTAGTGATAAAAATCCTTTATGGACAGACAATGCTTTTCATAACAACGGCTTAGACGAAACGTTTACCGATTTAGGCTTGGGTGCTGTTACGGGAGATCCCGCTGATAACGGAAAATTTAGATCGCCATCTCTTCGAAACTTAAAATTTACCGCGCCATACATGCATGACGGGAGATTTAATACGCTTGAAGAAGTAATTAACCATTATAGTGAAGGTTTAAAAAACTCTTCAACTATAGATCCTTTAATGAAAAAAGTAGCACAAGGCGGCGTGAATCTTACAGAAAAGGACAAAACAGACTTAAAAGCCTTCCTGCTTACATTATCTGATGATGCGTTTGTAAACAACCCAAGTTTTTCCAATTAGTAAAATTGAAACTCTTCTTTAAGCGATACATCTTAAAAAAATATGTATTTCGTCGAAAAAAAATACATTTTACCGATAATAACTAAAGTATTTACGATATTTGAATACCCCAAATTTAGCATGATAATGATGTTTGAAACACCTATCAATAGATTCTGCGCCATATTTGGCCATAATTTTACCTTAGTGTCAAAAATCGATGAGGACACATCTGAGCTGGTTTGCAAATGCTGCAACAATCATTTTATTTCAACAGATAGTGGTAATATTATGAATCTTTCTGCTTTCGGTGAAACGAACTCTTTTTCAAATTACTTCAAAAGTAAAAGAAGAGCAAACCTAATAAACCATATAGGTTACGAGTTATAAGCTTTTAAGAAAAATCAGTTATTTTATTGATTTCAAAGGCACTACTACCGGTTCATACTTTCCATTTTTTATCATAGTAAAAACCTATAAACCTATATGCTAATATAATGTTAGGTTATGCTTAATTAAATGACTTATATTGTATATTTGTCCTCTATTTAGAAACTGTCTTAATAAAAAATATTAATACACTACTAAATTTAATAAGAAAGAATATGATAAAAGTCTCTGATACAGCTAAGAAAAAAGTTATTGAACTTATGGCTGATGACGGTTACAACGCAACTACCGATTATATTCGCGTAGGTGTAAAAAGTGGCGGTTGTTCGGGTTTATCCTACGACTTGACATTTGATAAAGAACAGCAAGAAGGCGATAAGGTTTTTGAAGATAATGGTGTGAAAATTATTGTTGACAAAAAAAGTTTTTTATACCTGATTGGAACAACCCTTGAATACTCCGGTGGATTAAACGGAACAGGTTTTGTTTTTAATAATCCCAACGCAAATAGAACTTGCGGTTGCGGTGAATCGTTTTCATTATAAAACAAGAAAAATTTATGTCTAAATATACTGAAGATGATCTTCGCGAAGAACTAAAAACCAAGGAATACGAATATGGTTTTTATACAGATATTGCATCGGATACGTTTCCAAATGGTTTAAACGAAGATATTGTTCGCGCTATCTCTAAAAAGAAAGAAGAACCAGAATGGATGACGGAATGGCGCTTAGAAGCATTTCGTATTTGGAAAAACATGGAAGAGCCAGAATGGGCAAATGTTACCTATGAAAAACCTGATTTTCAGGCTATATCATATTATTCTGCGCCTAATAGCAAACCCAAATATGATAGTATTGACGAAGTTGACCCAGAATTACTGGCAACTTTTGAGAAACTAGGTATTTCGTTAGATGAACAAAAGAAATTGGCTGGTGTAGCTATGGATGTAGTTGTAGACTCGGTTTCTGTAGCAACAACCTTCAAGAAAACTTTAGGTGAAAAAGGTATTATTTTCATGAGTATTTCAGAAGCTATAAAAGAGCATCCTGAACTGGTGAAAAAATATATTGGCACCGTTGTTCCCAGAAAAGATAATTTTTATGCTGCTCTAAATTCTGCTGTGTTTAGTGATGGCTCGTTTTGCTACATTCCAAAAGGGGTAAGATGCCCAATGGAACTTTCAACATATTTTAGAATAAACCAAGCTGGTACAGGGCAATTCGAAAGGACTTTAGTAATTGCTGATGAAGGTAGTTATGTAAGTTATCTAGAAGGTTGTACAGCACCAAGTCGTGATGAAAACCAATTGCACGCTGCCGTTGTTGAACTTATAGCTTTAGATGATGCTGAAATAAAATATTCCACAGTGCAAAACTGGTTTCCAGGTAATGCAGAAGGTAAAGGTGGTGTTTACAATTTTGTGACCAAACGCGGTTTATGTGAAACGAATGCAAAAATCTCTTGGACGCAAGTAGAGACAGGTTCTGCAGTAACTTGGAAATATCCATCGTGTGTATTAAAGGGAGATAACTCAGTTGGAGAATTCTACTCTATTGCAGTAACGAACAATTACCAACAAGCTGATACAGGAACAAAAATGATTCACTTAGGAAAAAATACTAAGTCAACTATTATATCAAAAGGTATTTCAGCAGGAAAATCTCAAAATAGTTATCGCGGATTAGTGCAAGTGCATTCCAGAGCAGAAAACGCTCGTAACTTTTCACAATGTGACAGTCTATTAATGGGTAATGAATGTGGCGCGCATACCTTCCCATACATTGAGGCAAAGAATCAATCGGCTAAAATTGAGCATGAAGCTACAACTAGTAAAATTGGTGAAGATCAAATTTTTTATTGTAACCAGCGTGGTATTGATACCGAAAAAGCTATTGCTTTAATTGTAAATGGTTTCAGCAAGGAAGTATTAAACAAACTCCCAATGGAATTTGCTGTAGAGGCTCAAAAATTATTAGAAATAAGTTTAGAAGGAAGTGTTGGTTAAATTAATAAAAATGAAAAAAGCATTCATTCTAGTGCTAACTTTTTCAGCACTTTTAAGTTGTAAAAACGATTCAAAATCAGAAACGAAAGATGTCGTCTCTGAGGAAACAAATCAACGAACTGAAAAGCAAAATGATGGTCTTACACTTTTGAAAGGAGATTATGTCTATCATGGAGGTGCTGCAGTTTTACAAACGAATTCAGAAATTTATGGTGTTTTACCAACACATAAATTTAATGAGCTCAATGAGAAAGCAGAAAGTTTTAAAACCGCTTCTACAGATATGGTTCAGGTGGAAGTGAGGGCAAAAATAACAAACGAAAAACATGAAACCATTCTTTGGGAAAACAAGGTGGAGATCGTAGAAATAATAGATGTAAAACCAGGCTCTAAAGAAGAAAACAATATAATAAAATTAGGAAGCTAATTATAAAATTAAATCACAAATAGCAAAACCTAAATTTCAAAAATATAAACAAGAGTAATAATTTGGAATTTTGTTTTTGATATTTGGAATTTCAAAAATAAACTATGTTAAAAATAAACAATTTACACGCAAGCGTTGAGGATAAGACTATCTTAAGAGGTGTTAATCTTGAAGTAAAACCAGGAGAAGTTCATGCTATCATGGGACCTAACGGCTCTGGAAAGAGTACGTTAGCATCTGTTATTGCTGGAAGAGAAGATTACGAAGTTACTGAAGGAAATATCATTTTTGAAGGTGAGGATATTGAAGAACTAGCCGCTGAAGAACGCGCACACAAAGGCGTGTTTTTGTCATTCCAGTATCCTGTAGAAATTCCAGGTGTGTCCGTTACCAACTTTATGAAAACAGCCATCAACGAATCTCGTAAAGCAAGAGGATTGGAAGAAATGCCTGCAAAGGATATGTTAAAACTTATTCGTGAAAAATCGGAGATGTTAGAAATAGACCGCAAGTTTTTATCGCGTTCTTTAAACGAAGGGTTTTCTGGTGGAGAAAAGAAGCGTAATGAGATCTTTCAAATGGCCATGTTAGAACCAAAATTGGCAATTCTTGATGAAACAGACTCTGGTTTGGATATCGACGCGCTTCGTATTGTAGCAAATGGCGTGAATAAACTAAAAAGCAAAGACAATGCCGTTGTTGTAATTACGCACTATCAGCGTTTGTTAGATTATATTGTTCCTGATTATGTGCACGTTTTACACAATGGCAGAATTGTAAAATCTGGATCAAAAGAATTGGCACACGAGTTAGAAGCAAAAGGTTACGATTGGATTAAAGAGGAAGTTGGCGCATAGCGCCAGTAACCAGTATACAGTCGCAGTAAGTGTTCACCGAAACTGAATATAATACTGAATACTGAATACTGAATACTGAAAAACATGGATTTAAAAGATAAATTAGTTTCATCATTTTTAGCATTCGAAAATAGAGTGGATGTAGATGCCTATGCCCACGATGTTAGGTCTGAAGCCATAAAAATATTTGAAGAAAAGGGGTTTCCATCAAAAAAGGAGGAAGCTTGGAAATACACATCGTTAAATAGTATCTTAAAGGAAGACTATAGCGTTTTTCCAAAGCAAGAAAACGCGCTAGAATATCATGAAGTAAAAAAATATTTTATTCATGATATTGATACTTACAAAATTATATTTATTGATGGTAAGTATTCATCCCACCTATCGCAAACAACGCACGACGGTATTGATGTTTGCCTAATGTCGGCCGCATTAAGTAAGCCTAAATACCAATTGGTTATAGAGAACTACTTCAATAAAGCTGCAGAAAAAGATAGTTTATCAGCGTTAAACACAGCATTTTCTCAAGAAGGCGCTTATATTCATATTCCAAAAAATAAAATTGTAGAAAAACCAATTCAAATCATTCACTTTTCTACTGGAAATGAATCCGCAACTATGCTGCAACCTCGTAATTTGGTTGTAGTTGGTGAGAATTCGCATGTACAGATTATCGAACGTCACCAAAGCTTAACCGATAACCCTGTGTTAACCAATAGCGTTACCGAAGTTTTCGCAAGCAAACGTGCTATCGTAGATTATTACAAAATTCAAAACGATAAAGCCACCGCATCTTTAATTGATAATACCTTTATCAAGCAAAAAAGAGAAAGTTTAGCATCGGTGCATACATTTTCCTTTGGAGGTAAATTAACGCGTAACAACTTAAACTTTTATCAAGAAGGTGAACGTATCGATTCTACCTTAAAAGGCATTACCATTATTGGCGAAAAACAGCATGTAGATCACAACACTTTGGTGCATCATATAGAACCAAATTGCGAAAGTCATCAAGACTATAAAGGTATTTTTGGCGACCGCTCTACGGGCGTTTTCAACGGGAAAGTAATTGTAGAAAAAGAAGCCCAAAAAACCAATGCCTTTCAAGCTAATAACAATATTTTAATCAGCGATAAAGCATCAATAAACACCAAACCTCAGTTAGAGATTTTTGCCGATGATGTAAAATGTTCGCACGGTTGTACTATTGGTCAGTTAGATGAAAGCGCTATGTTTTACATGCGTTCACGCGGCATTCCAAAGAAAGAAGCCCGCGCTTTGTTAATGTTTGCTTTTAGTAACAATGTTCTAGAATCCGTTAAAATTCCTGAATTAAAACAACGCATCACCAAGATTATTGCCAATAAGTTAGGGGTAAATATTGGATTCGATCTATAATAAGTTTTATTTGAAGCTATTTCCCGCTATCCGCTGTATCTTTTTCTCGTTCCTCAAAAAAGGATGCCGCTTCTATCGGGGCTAAATTATCTGCCATGTTCAATGTAGAAGACATACGAAAAGACTTCCCGATACTTTCTCGCAAAATAAATGGGAAACCTTTGGTGTATTTGGATAATGCTGCAACATCCCAAACACCTCAACAGGTTATAGATGTCATTGTAGATTATTATTCAAATTACAACGCCAACATACATCGTGGAGTTCATACATTAAGTCAGGAAGCTACCAATTTATACGAAGCTTCAAGACAAAAGATAAGGCAACATTTTAACGCGAAGTTCCCTCATGAAATCATCTTTACATCAGGTACAACACACGGCATTAATTTGGTGGCCAATGGTTTTTCTTCATTTCTAAAGAAAGGCGATGACGTTATTGTTTCAGCACTAGAACATCATAGTAATATTGTGCCATGGCAAATGCTCTGTGAACGTACTGGGGCAACCTTGAAGGTAATCCCAATGAATGAAAATGGGGAACTTATCCTTTCAGAATTCGATGCTCTATTATCCAAAACTACCAAGTTGGTGTTTGTAAACCATATATCAAACGCGTTAGGCACCATAAACCCTATAGAATACATTATTGGAAAAGCTCATGACGTAGGAGCTGCAGTATTAATCGATGGCGCCCAATCTGTACCACATTTAGTGCCAGATGTTCAAGCTTTAGATGCTGACTTTTATGTAACCTCAGCTCATAAAATATGCGGGCCTACCGGTGTGGGAATGCTTTATGGAAAAGAAAAATGGCTTAACAAATTACCCCCATACCAAGGTGGTGGTGAAATGATAGCCGAAGTTACTTTTGAAAAAACAACTTACGCAGATTTACCTCATAAATTTGAAGCTGGAACCCCTAATATTTGTGGTGGTATTGCATTTGGTGCTGCTATTGATTATATGAATAGTGTTGGTTTTGACAATATTGCAACCTACGAAAACGAACTTTTGGAATATGCCACTGCAAAACTTCTAGAAATTGAAGGTTTAAAAATATACGGTACGTCAAAGCACAAAACTTCTGTAATTTCATTTAATCTAGAAGGTATTCACCCATATGATGTGGGTACCATTTTAGATAAATTAGGAATTGCCGTTAGAACAGGACACCATTGCGCACAACCCATTATGGATTTCTACAAAATTCCGGGAACCATTCGTGCGTCATTCGCATTCTACAACACAAAGCTAGAAATTGATGCGCTAGTTGAAGGTGTTAAGAAAGCTAAAATGATGCTGTCTTAAAATAATATACCCACTCTTTCTGGAGAGAACGACTAAACACAATAGTTACATTACTGTAAAACATCAAAAGAAGAAAATTAAAAGTTTTATAAACTTTGGTGTCTTTTTTGTATGTTCACCTTTATAAATTAAAAATATTTATAAATGAAATATATAGCATTACTTATTGGCCTAGTCATACTACGTTGCTGTTGGGGGCCAAATGAATATCAAATCATGCAAGACAAACAAAACACCAATATAATTTTAAAAGAGCTTAACGGTATTTACAACATAAACACTTTAAACAATGAAGATGTTACAGCTTATAATTTGAGTATTTCATTTAACGACAGCACTCAACAAGTATCAGGATTTTCAGGATGCAATCGTTTTTTTGGATCATATACCTTAAGTAAAAACTCATTAAAATTCAGTCCTTTAGGAGCAACACGAATGCTGTGTTCTGAGGATAAAAATACATTAGAAACTCAAGTTTTAAATGCCCTTGAAAATGCCGATACTGTATTCTTTTCAGAAAATGGGTTTTCATTATTTAACAAAAAAACTCTGCTATTGTCTGCCGTTAAAACAACCTTGGAAAAACAAGTTGTTTTCGAATATTCTGCTACTTCCAGAGGCACTTATAAGCATATTAAAATAGAAAAGGATACTATTCGTTTTTCAAAAAAGAGAAACGCCACATCTTTAAAAATTGCATGTAGTACGCCATATTGGAGTACATTAATAAAACTTTATGACGATATAAATCTTGAAAACATATCAGATCTTGAAGCACCAAGTAAAGCATTTCAGTATGATGGCGCCGCAATAGCACATCTTAAAATTATTTCCAATGGAAAAATTTATGAATCTACCCCTTTTGATCATGGCAATCCTCCAAAAGAAATTGCTTCATTAGTTAAAGAAATCTTATCATCCACCGAAAACATTGAATAGCAATATTTCTTATTGTATTTTTGTATAAAATTGAACGTATGAGTATTGAAGACATTCAAAACGAAATTATAGACGAATTCTCAATGTTTGAAGATTGGGAAGAACGGTACCAATATATGATTGATCTAGGAAAGGATTTACCCTTAATTGACGACCAATATAAAACCGACAATAACATTATAAAAGGTTGCCAAAGCAAGGTTTGGGTACATGCTGAAATGAACGATGATAAAGTAACGTTTACCGCTGATAGTGATGCTATAATAACTAAAGGTATTATCGCTATTTTAATACGTGTATTTTCAAATCAGCACCCCAAAGACATTATTGATGCCGATACCAGCTTTATTGATAAAATTGGCTTGAAAGAACATCTATCACCTACTAGAGCTAACGGATTAGTAAGTATGGTGAAGCAATTAAAAATGTATGCCATAGCGTACCAAACACAATTGAATTAAGTTTAATCGTTGATGCGTTTAAACAACTCAACGAATAAACGCTTAAACAATTAATAAAATGAGCGAAACAACAATAGACACGGCCGAATTAGGCGAAAAAATAGTAAATGTTTTAAAAACCATTTACGACCCCGAAATACCAGTTGATATTTACGAATTAGGGTTGATTTATGATGTATTTGTAAACGAAGATTATGACGTTAAGATTTTAATGACGTTGACTACTCCCAACTGTCCCGTGGCCGAAACACTGCCACTAGAAGTTGAAGAAAAGGTAAAATCGTTGAACGATGTAAATGACGCTGAAGTAGAAATTACTTTTGATCCGCCTTGGTCTCAGGATTTAATGAGTGAAGAAGCGAAGTTAGAATTAGGAATGCTTTAATTTAGGTTTGCATCAGTTGCAGTATGCACGGACTATAAACTTAAAATTTTATTATGGCAGATGAAATTATAAATCGCGTAGCGAATAGCAAATTAGTTACTATAGACCTTGAAGATCTTTATCCTAAAGGAAATCGAGTAATATTTGATATTAAAGATTGGTTATTTGAAGAATTTGTGCTTCGTGAAAAAGATTTCAGGCAACAAGTTTCTGAATTTGATTGGAGTAAATATCAAGATAATTATATCGCGCTAACTTGCAGTACAGATGCCATTATTCCAGGTTGGGCATATATGTTACTTAGCATCAACTTAGAACCTTATGCCAAAAAAATAATTGTTGGCAATCTAGAACAACTGGAAACTTCAATTTATCAAGATGTCATTAACAATCTTGATGTTTCACAGTATAAAGACAAACCAATTATTGTAAAGGGCTGCTCAAATAAGCCTGTACCACAAAATGCTTATATCATGCTAAGCAGTAAACTAAAACCTATTGCAAAATCCATTATGTATGGAGAGGCTTGTTCTTCAGTGCCGCTGTATAAAAAGAAATAATGGTATATAATATCGAATCTTAAGAACTTTAATTCTAACTATCATCTTAACATTTGTTAAATTAATTTATATTTGCTCACACATTTAAAAAAACTAATTATAATGAAAAAACTACTATTTCTTACAGTATTATGTCTTAGTCTTTCAGCTATTAGTGCTCAGACAAAGGAAGAATTAGAAACACAAAAAGCTGAAAAACAGGCTGAAGCTGATGCTGCACAAGCCGAGGCAGATGCTTTACAAGCTAAAATAGATGCCCTCCCTGGTTGGAGGACTGGTGCCTTTGGAGTTATTGGCGGTAGCATATCAAACTTTAATAATTGGTATGCACAAGGTGCCCCAAACAACAGTTCAGGTAATATAGGGTTTACGCTTAACGGTTTTGCTAATTTAATTCAAGACAAGTATTTTTGGAGAAACTCCTTAACTACAAACTTAAATTGGGTAAAACTTGATAATAAGGATATTGCCACCGATAGCGATAGTTTTGAACCAACTACCGATGTATTTAACATATCATCTTTATATGGTAGAAACTTAAGCAAAACTTTAGCTGCTTCTGGTTTAATGGAATACCGAACTACAATTCTAAATAACTTTAACGATCCTGGTTATTTAGATGTTGGTATTGGTGCTACATGGACGCCAATAGAGAATTTAGTAGTAGTTGTACACCCATTAAACTACAACTTTGTTTTTGCTGATAACGATGCCGTTTTCGAATCGTCTTTAGGTGCCAAAATTGTCGCCGATTATACACGACAAATAGGTGCAATTGCATTTAAAACGAATTTATCTGCATTCCAAAGTTATAAATCTAGCGACTTATCTAACTGGACCTGGACCAATTCGTTTAGCTATACATTATGGAAAATGATTGGTGTAGGTTTTGATTTTGGTTTAAGAAGCAATAAACAGGAAGCTTTAAATTATATCCAAACACTTGCTCCTGCCGATGGAGGCGATCCAAATGCTACTTTTGAAACAGTTGATAACGATTTACAGACGTACTACACATTTGGTTTAAGCTATAAATTCTAATATTTATATTTCTTTTAAAGTTTATAAGTTAACCTTCATAAAAAATGCGCTTCTCTTTTCCTGGGAAGCGCATTTTTGTATTGGGACAGTGCTATAGACAATCCACAAACAAAGTCTCTACAAGGGAGGTGCGGGGACTTTTAAAGAACAGCCCTTAAGTACTAGAGCACGGGAACCCAATTACGACATATCTTCGTAGTTATAATCTGGATATAAAAATTGATTATACGGAAAACGTGTGACATGAATTTCTCGCACTTCGTCGTAAACGCGTTTTTTAAAATCTTCTAAATTATCTTTATTTAACGCGGAAATGAATAATGCGTTGTTGCCTACCTTCCCCATCCATGTTTTTTTCCATTCACCTAAAGTATAATGCTTAGCCGTTTTCTCATCTTCTTCTTCGCCCAAAGGTTCTGGTTCGTAGGCATCAATTTTATTAAATACCATTATGGTGGGTTTATCACTGCTATCTATTTCACCTAAAATTTTATTAACAGACGCAATATGCTCTTCAAAATTTGGGTGTGAAATATCTACAACATGCAACAACAAGTCTGCCTCTCTTACCTCATCTAATGTGCTTTTAAAACTCTCAACCAATTGTGTAGGCAACTTTCTAATGAATCCAACGGTATCGCTTAATAAAAACGGTAAATTTTGAATTACTACTTTTCTAACCGTAGTATCAAGCGTTGCAAACAGCTTATTTTCAGCGAAGACGTCGCTTTTACTAATGACATTCATTAAGGTGGATTTTCCAACATTGGTATATCCTACTAGTGCCACACGAACCATTTTTCCACGGTTACCGCGTTGCACTGCCATTTGCTTGTCGATGGTTTTAATACGTTCCTTTAATTGAGAAATTTTATCTCGAACAATACGCCTATCAGTTTCAATCTCTGTTTCACCAGGACCACGCATACCTATACCACCTCGCTGGCGCTCCAAGTGCGTCCACATACCTCTTAATCGTGGGAGCAAATATTCGTACTGCGCCAATTCTACTTGTGTTCTGGCATAACTCGTCTGCGCACGTTGGGCAAAAATATCTAAAATCAAGTTCGTTCTATCTAAAACCTTGCACCCCAGTATTTTACTAATATTACGCTCTTGAGTAGCAGACAATTCATCGTCAAAAATAGCGGTGCTCACCTCATTCTCTTCAATGTATTGCCTCACCTGTTCCATTTTTCCAGAACCTAAAAATGTTTTCGGGTCTGGTTTATCCATTTTTTGCGTAAATCTTGACACAGCATTTCCACCAGCAGTATAAGTTAAAAACTCCAGTTCATCCAGATATTCCTTTAACTTTTCTTCATCCTGATCTTGGGTAATTATTCCAAGCAACACAGTCTTTTCTAAACCAATCTCTTTCTTTTCAATCATAGTACAAAGTTACATAATTGAAGTCATTTTTATTTTTATATTTTTGAGTCATGACAGAAAACACCGAAGACATTCCCGTACGCCACGATATGCAAACTGTGGCATTTTACAATATTGAAAATTTATTTGATTTACGAGATAGCAAATTTACCAATGATGGCGATTTTTTGCCTGAATCCGTAAAACGATGGACGCCCAAAAGATATAAAAATAAGTTACGAAAACTAGGATTTGCCATTTCTAATATTGGCTTACAAGAAACGGGTAAACATCCTGCTATAGTTGGTTTAGCCGAAGTTGAAAACGCCAGAGTTCTGGAGGATTTATTAAACTCTAAACATTTAGAAGATCTAAACTATGATTATGTCCATTTTGATTCCTTAGACGAACGTGGTATTGATGTTGCCATGTTATATGACACAAAGGTATTTGAGGTTTTACATACTGAGACATTTTCGGTTAGCTTAACAGATGATGATGGTTCCCCAGATTATACAAGAGATATCTTATTAGTTGGTGGAAAACTAGAGGATGAAAAAGTTTATTTTATAGTAAATCATTGGTCATCTAGAAGAGAAGGGCAAAAAGAAACAGAATTTAAACGTTTGGCTGCCTCTGAAAAGGTGAGTGAAATTATTTCATCACTTACCCAGGACAATGAGAACGTGAAAATTATGGTTTTAGGTGATTTTAATGATACACCGCAAAATGAAAGTTTAAAGCGGTTGGTGGAGGATCATGATTTATTCAACCCTTTTGAAACGTTGCGCTCTTTTACTCGTGGCACTGTAAAACACAAGCGCCAATGGTTCGTTTTTGACCAGATTTTAATTTCAACCAATTTTTTTAAAAGTTCAAAAAGTGAATTTGAGTTTTTCAAGGCCAATATTTTTGATGTTGATTTTTTAAAACAGTTTAAAGGCCCTTTTAAAGGTTCGCCTTTTAGAACTTATGTTGGAAAAAAATATAAAGGTGGGTATAGCGACCATTTTCCTGTTTATACTATTTTGAAGAAATAAGGATTCTGTTGGATGCAATCGAAAAAAAATCAATTACCCAAAGAGAAAACGCAATTACACCCTCGTAATAAGCATCGTGGTCGTTATGAATTTGCTAAATTAATAGACACTTCCCCTGAGTTAGCACAATTTGTTAAGCCCAATAAATATGGGAATCAATCTATAAACTTTTTTGATCCCGTAGCTGTAAAAACACTAAATCTAGCTTTGCTTAAGCAATACTATAATATAAAATACTGGGATATTCCGAAGTATTACCTATGCCCTCCAATACCAGGAAGAGCCGATTATATTCACAATATAGCAGACCTATTAGCGTCATCAAACAAGGGTATAATTCCAAAAGGAAAAAACATAACGTGTCTGGATATTGGTGTAGGTGCAAATTGTATCTATCCTATTATAGGAAACCATGAATACAATTGGTCGTTTATTGGTTCAGATGTTGATGCCGTTGCTATTTCATCAGCTAGAAAAATAGTGGAGCAAAATCCTGGTCTAAAGGATGCTATTGTATTGCGATTACAAAACACACCAAGACATATTTTTGATGGTGTTATCCGCACAAATGAAAAATTTGATGTTACCATCTGTAATCCACCTTTTCATTCATCTGCAGAAGAAGCTGAGGCTAGTGCAATTCGTAAAACAAAAAATCTCACAAAACAAAAACCGACAAAACCTGTCTTAAATTTTGGTGGACAACCTAATGAGCTTTAGTGCAAAGGTGGAGAAGCAAAGTTTGTTAAAGATATGATATTTGAAAGCAGAAGATTTAAAACATCTTGCTTTTGGTTTACTACTTTAGTGTCAAAAGAGTCTAACCTTCGATCTATTTATAACACTTTAAAAAAAGTGGAGGCCAAAGAAGTAAAGACACTTTCAATGGGTCAAGGCAATAAAATAAGTCGTCTAGTGGCTTGGACATTTTTAGATAAAACGCAACAAGATGACTGGTAATTTATAAACAATTACAAGTAGTTTCTATGGCGTATAATCTACACTAATCTCATCCAACTCATAAACGCCATCAAATGTAGATTGCCCGCTTCCTGTATATTTAAATGCGATATGAATGGTTCCAGAAAGGCAGGATAAATCTACATTACCAGAGCTAAACCATTCCGCAAAAGAATCAGAATCTTTAACAACATAAGCGTCACTTAAAATTTGCCACGTTGCAGCTGTAACACCTGCTTCGGTACCATCCCAGTCATCGGCATAAAACACTTCCATATAACTGCTATCGGCTAAACTGTTTGAGGTTTTGAAGCGCAAGGACTCGCCATCTTGCGCATCCAAATCTATTGGAGGAGTTATTAACCAACCAATATTACTTTCATCACCAGAGCTAGCCGATTGAAATCTACAAGAACGCCCTAAAGACGCATTTGACGATGTTGAGGAATAACCTTCCCAAGCTTCCGTTCCCGCTTCAATATAATTTGTCCAACCATCAATTTCAATGGGTCTATTATTTCGTTGTGACTCAAAATCTTCATACAATAAATTCTGTGATCCTATTGTTGAGGCAAGACCACAAGAAAACTCTAATGGGTCGCATCTGTCATCACTTTCAAAATTAATATCAGAAGAACTTTTAGGCAAAATCACATTAAAATCATCTCTAAAATCGCGACTAAAAATTCCTGTGATACTACCATTTCCTTGCGGCACAATCAGCGATTTAAAATCTGAAAACGTACTAGTTTGCATTATGATTTGCACTCCAGAATCGCAACTTTCCATCAGTCGTAAGCCATCAAATTCATCAAAAGATTCACTGGCAAATGTGGCACCTAATTCAAACCGATTAAGTTGCATATTGTTGAGCTGAATGAATGTGCTTAAGTCCGCCTCAGTCAAATCTTGAGGTTCTGCTATTTTAGGTTGTATTTCTACAATAGTATTGGTTCGCAATACAATATCTTTATATTCCGAAGGCTGAATTTGTTGCACACTAGTTCCATTACCTTTTCCAATGGTAACCACACCGCTCGTTTCACCAATAGTCAACCCTTGCATTTTTACAAACACCTTTTGACCAAACTGATAAGTGTCTGATAAACTACTTTGATTGATATCAATTTTAAACCCTAATCGTGGATCGTTATCAGGATTGCTGTCATCCGTTTTATTCTGAACAATCAATTCTTCAAAAAAGTTACCACCTTCATCTGAAGACACCACATAACCTTCAATATAAATATCATCTTCAATAATTACCGTTGTATTTCCGCCATTAACCGTCTGTTCGTAAAGCGATTTTATAGCCTTAAACGTCGTTAGCTTTTCAGCTGGAATCATTGGGTCTTCGCTCGTGATATTCGGCACTCCAAAATCGTCGTCGTTTACGCAGGATAAAGCAACTAGCATCACTAATACAATCCAAAAGTTATTCGTTTTTTTCATAACATGCATCTTTAACACATTCTATATTTATGTTTTGGGCGTTACCCACAAGGGGTCGGGCTTTCCGTTACAAGTCCTCGCGCCCTCTTTCAGGGGGCGCTGTGGGCTTTTCTCTGCAATCCCTAACGCGCCACTCTTGCTCTAAAACCCACCCCTAACCCCTCCAAGGAGGGGAACAGATTACGCAAGAGTGCGCATTCCCCTCCTTCGGAGGGGTTAGGGGAGGCTAGAATCTATAATTCACATTCAAAAAATAGGTTGCACCACGGCCATACCAGTATTTCGGTCCGAAAACTGGAGTATCTAAAGCTTTGTCATCTCTCAACTCTCTATAATTCGCATTTCTGCCCTGTTCAAATCCGCCAGTTTTAAAAACTTCATCTAACAAATTATTTACACTTGCAAAAACACTTATATATTTACTGCCTATTTTCCAAGATTTTCCACCCACCAAATTCACTACCATATAATCATCAAAACGCTCTTGCCTTAAAAGCTCTCTAGCCAATGCTTCATCATAATCGTTAAATACATTACCATCAAAATCTGTAGTGAAATTTGAAGAACGGGTTAACGGACTCACATCAATATACGTATTTGTAAAAAAGTTTATTGTAGCACCAAACCACCAAAAATCAGGATCTCGGTATTCAAAACCAACAGAATAGGCGCGATGCGGACCAGCAGCAATTTTATAGTTTTTAAGATTTGCTTGACCAAAATCTTTAAACCCATCAACAAACCCAGCAGCAACAGATTCGTCATCAACTTCTGTAGTTAAATATAAATTAGGATTATTAGCGTAAGTAAACTGACCAACAGATGCTACACCTTTCAATTTAATTGTAGGTGTTACTTGCGCTTCAATGCCTAATTCTGCACCGATGTGTTGCTTATCAATACCCTGTAAAATTTCTTGAATAAATGCTACATTATCGCCACCAATACCATCAGCGAAGAAAAAAGAGATTTCATTTGCATCTTGAATCTTGGTATAGTACCCCGTTAATTTTGCTTTTATAGTGGGCGACCGGAAGATGTAACTCGCATCCGCAGACAGTATTTTTTCTTCTGTAATATTTGGCACCACATTATGATTTTCTCTTGAATTGGAATACGTGTTTCTCAAGGAAGGCGCTTTAGTGAGATACCCACTATTGACATTTAATAAATGCTTTCCCGAAATTTTATAGGTAACGCCACCTTTTAAGCCGAAACCTAAGAAGTTTAATGTCTCACCTTTCCCTAAAGAATTATCTGGAAATGCACCATTTTGATACAACCCCTCTCGCTGGTATTGTGTGCTTGTTAGGCTACCAGATAAGAAGACATCTAACTTGTTATATCGAAATTGGGCTTGGGCAAATCCATTAATCACATTTGCAAATAGGTTGTAATTATATTTAAAGGTGTCGCCCACACCAACCAGTCTATTTGGATTTTGTAAATCGTTCTGTGCTTCATTAACATCCTCAGCAAATTGATCTATATCCAAATACGTTGAGGCTCCCAATAAATCCAAAACCTCAGCAAAATTCTCTGACTTTAACCTTTGAAGACTTGCACCTGCATTTAAAATTACGTTGTCATTCAATTCTGAATTTAAAATAGAATTAAAGGTAAATTGGGTGTCATCTACACGATCTTCATACAACGCGTATCGCGCATTTCCTCCTGTTTGAGCATTCGAAATATTAGCTTCATATAAAGAATTCCAATCGATTTGACCATTATTTTGAAACTCCTGAAGTGCTAAATAGGCAAACTGCAAATCATCAGGAAAATTGCGTTCAAAATAACTTGGTAATTTTTGGTAATAGGCAGGACTGGGGTTTGCGCCACCACCTTCTGGCACACCGTTTACCAAATCGGTGCCGTTATTGTCCAATCGGCTATTGCCTAATTTTCCAAATTGATAGGCTACATTAGTATTTAATCTTGTTTTCGAAGATATATCCCAATAATGATTCAACATTACAATAGGTTCTTCTACCTCTTTGATACGAGAATTACGTTGTTCACCATCTTGCCATCCCCAATACTCATTATATCTTATTCCCTTTATATCAAAAACCTCCTGCGTATTTGGTGATGATTTTCCTCTCCGATTTGGTGCATAAATCCCTGTAAAATTTAAACTGTGTTTGTCATTAAGTTTCTTTTCAACTGAAATAAAAATAGAATTTGCATCATACAACGTCCCTTCTTGATAGCCTTCATTTCCCCAACGTCTACCCAAAGAAAGGGTATACGCCCAATTATTTTTTAATAATCCTGAAGCATAGGTTGCCATTAACCGATTGGAGTAGCTCCTATTGGAGGAAGAATAGGTAAGTCGCCCTCCTTCTCTTGCTTGTGATGCCCTAACATTAATATTGGTAGTTCCTAAAATGCCTCCAAAATTATAATCGGAAGGTGCTAAACCAGTGGTTAACTCTTGGTTTCGCATTACATCATTTAATCCGCCCCAATTACTCCATTGTGGTCGTCCATTAAACAATTTATTCATTGGTATTCCATTAATAAGAACACTACCGTTTTCAGAATCTAAACCTCTTAATCTAAAAAACGACTGACTAAATTCAAAAGCAGCCGTACGCTGAAAAACATCTAAAGAAGAAGATAACAAACCTGTAATGTTGTCTGCTCCAATGGCATCGTTATCCAACTCATCATCAGATAATGTAATGGTAAACAAATCTTGACTTTGCGACAAATCGCGCTCTAAAGTCATATCTGAAATATCAATCGTTTGTCCTTCATTTACAATAATCGGGAAACGTTTGATATTATATCCCGTTTTGGAAATTTTGAGAATTTGCTCTCCTAGGGGCACATTAGCATTAAAACTAAACTCACCTTGAACATCAGATAGCACTACTAATTCTGTACCTTCCAACTCAATAGTAACATTTAATATGGGCTGCAAGGACACGGCATCTTTAACGCTTCCCTTAATAATAGTTTGCTGGGAAAACCCAAAAAATGAAAAAATTGCGAATAATAAAATAAGGGTTATTTTATCCATGTACACTTTTATGACACCAATAATAAGAAAAAGTAACTTATTGATTCTAATAAATTTAAATCAATAGGCTAACTTTGGCTTAAGATTTGCTCTTAGCTTTATGAAAATTTTTCAGATGTACTATATGAATTTTTTAAAATTGCTCTTATTTCTATGGGCTTTTAGTTTATCAATATTTGCTAATAGCCAAGAGAAAAAGTTCAAAATTCACACTATCGCGTTTTATAATCTTGAAAATCTTTTTGATACTATAAACGACCCTTTGAAGTTTGATGAGTATAGCCCTATCATGGAACTCAAAACAAATCGAAAAAAAGCATACTATCAGAAAGTGAAAAATATGGCTCGGGTAATTTCTGAAATTGGAAAAGAAGTTACCCAAAACACACCCGCAATTATCGGTGTTTGTGAAGTTGAAAACAAAACTGTTTTAGATGATATTGTGAATGATTCTACCTTAATTGAAAAAGATTACGGTATTGTACATTACGATTCGCCTGATGCAAGAGGCATTGATGTTGGGTTGTTGTATCAAAAAAAAATCTTCACACCTACAGGTTCTAAAACTTACGAGTTAAAAATTTATGATGACCAGGACGGAAAACGTATTACGACCAGAGATCAATTATTGGTAAGTGGCAAACTGGAAGACGATTTAATTCATATTATCGTTAACCATTGGCCATCACGACGTGGTGGTGAAGCTAGAAGCGAACCTAAACGCATTGCTGCTGCAAAATTAAATAGGCATATCATAGATTCGCTTCAATCTGAAAACCCTTATGCCAAAGTAATTGTTATGGGAGATTTGAACGACAACCCCAATAACGCTAGTTTAAAAGACGCTTTAAAAACAAAACGAAAACGTAATAAAGTAAATACTAACAATCTTTACAATCCTTTTGAAAACTATTATAGAGGTGGATTAGGCACTACAGCCTATCGTGATAATTGGAGTTTGTTTGATCAAATCATTATATCCAAATCATTTCTTGAGAAAGAATATTCGTCCTTTAGGTATTATAAGGCAGGTGTTTTCAATAAAAATTACCTCATCACTTCAAATGGAAAATACAAGGGTTACCCTTTCAGAAGCTGGAATGGCGGTGGATTTAGCAATGGTTTTAGCGACCATTTTCCAGTTTATATGTATTTGATTAAAGAAGTAAAATAGAACCATTTCTAGCCTAACCAAGCATCCCAAGGAATTCTTGATAAGAATAAGATCAACGCAATAGAATAAAAAATTGCTATTGTTTTAAGTTTTGGTGCTGAAGTTAATTTCTTTTTATGCTTAGAGTATCCTATTGTGATTAAAGCTACCGCGATAATATTTATTAGAGGATGCTCTACCAAGTACAACCTGTTTATAGAATCACCCATTACACCACCCATGCCCAATTCTCCAAAAAGCGCTAATCTTGGTGAAACGAAATACAAAATCAAACCTATTAATAATTGAATGTGCGACACAATTAAAGTAAATAATGAAATTCTGAAATCCTTTGCACTGTATTCTTTTCCTCCAATGGATTTTATGATAGCATTTCCAGTTGCTAGAACTAATATTAAAAGAACAAGATATGCCCAATAGGAATGTAATACTTGAATTGTTTCGTACATGATCGTTTTATTTTATTCTGATTTCAAAAATAGTGATTTTAGTTTATAAAAAAACCGCCTAATGAAAAGAAGCGGTTTAAATTTATAATAGCATTTAGCCTATTCCCATTTGTTTTCAGCAGCGTCGCCTCCCCAAATTAATGTTGCCAAATAAGGATTATCTATAAATGGATTGCGGTTACCTTGAGCAGAAAAAATAACTTCGTTACGTTGCATTTCAAAAGCTGAAACAGGGTCTTCTACATTCCATTTTAAGAATAATTCTGCAGTTCCTACTTTTTCAATTTTTTCTCGATATCTAACATTTAAATACAATATCATTCTAGCTACATCGCCTTTCCACTCATCCCCTGGATACCAACCATCTCCAATTCTTTGGTTGGCCCCACTACCATCAACAAAAGGAAGGTTGCTTCTGTCGCTATTTACATCAGCATCAACAGATCTTAAATGATGTAAGTCTGTTACAGCATCAGAAAGTCGCAATAAAGACTGCGGATATACATGTTCTGTATTAAACGTTTGCGGATTGTAGTCATTACTACTAGATGTATATTCTTCCCAATACCTGCTTTCACCTGTATACATTAAAGTTACGTTATCTGGATTAGAAAGATCTTCATCTGCGTTATATAGATAATCATGCCTTCTACCGTAAGATAAAATGTTAGTATGGTTATCAACTGTAAGCTTTCTTAAAGCATCATAGTTTTCTTCGTTATCTTGCGTCAATTTAAGTGTAGCATAATACAATTCTAAATCTTCGGGTACATTTAATCCTAAACCCACTTCTGGTGCTACGCGGTCGTTGTTAACACATGCAACAAAACAAAGAGAGACAAATATTAAAATTAATTTTTTCATATAATTATAATTAGTATTCATTATTATTGGTAAATCCACTCGCCAGTAGTTTCATCTTTGATTACTGCAAAATCTTCTGTAGTTCTAGATCCGTTGAAAACATCAATTGTAACTATGTATTTCTGACCTGCAGCTGCAGTAGGGTTTATAATATCTAAAACAACTGTAATAGCTTCAAGTACCATATCATTAGTCCATTCTGCACTATTCCCAGCTCTTCTATCCATGTTCCCAAAATTTTCCATGCTACTTGTTGCATCTGGATATTTGGTAGAAAGTGCTGCTACAATATTAGCATAATCGGAAGACCCCATAACATACTTTATTGTATTATCTGGAACCCATTTCTTTCCATCATGACCGAATTGCAGTTTTGTTTGGTGCGGTGTCCATATACCATTAGTAAAAGTATAAGAATTGCCTCTTAATACTGTACTACCGTTAAAAAACCTATATATTAAGAAGATTTGATCCTCTTCCTGTGCGAAATTGTATGGTGGTGTATTGTCTAAAAATCTTGGGAGATAATCTTCTGGTCGAACCGAGCTACTGAAATTATCAAATCTTCCTGGTCTATCTCTACTTTCACCCATACTATCATAATCTGAACCACTTAGGTAATATGAATTAGTGTCTAATTCCCAACGTGAACCATTATACGCATAGTAGGCGCCCTTTCTATTAGTATCTCCTTCAACACCAACTGTTTTAATAGAGAAGGACTCTATTCTCCATCTTGGAGACACATCATCTGTAGATGTATATTTAAAAGCTACATGAATAGTTTGACCATCATAAGCAGAAAAATCTAGATCTGGAGATAGAGTTAAGTTACCGTATGCCGTCTTATCAAAATCTAATGCAGTCCAAGTTGCAGCCATAGGGTCTGTACCAGTTGTGTAATTTGTTGATATTATAATATCAAATAGGTCTACAGGACTACCAAACAAATCAATTTCTTGATTAATCTGAAACCTCAAACCTGTTTGACCTGTTAAATCAATTTCAGGAGAAATCAACCAATCCTCATTGGCAAATGCTCCACTTTGAAACCCTGAACCTTGTACATTTGCAGAACCTACAGTCCAGCCTTGAGCTCCAAGAACATCAATGTTTTCAAAATCATCATAGTTAGTTGGGAATGAAGCTTGGTAAACATTAGCTAAACCAACAACAGGTTCTTCAAAAAATTGCTCATATCTTGCCAAAACAAAATCCCCATCCATTGGAGAATCAATCTCACTATCTAAAATAGCTGGAACAAAATCATCAGGGTCTACATTTGGCCAAAAAGCAGCACCTTCGTCTCCTGTTGTTGCATAGTCATCAAGGTCCAGTTGATAAATAGTAGCACTTGTGTATCCTTCAACCTCTGGTAAATCTGTACCGAACTCCAATTCATAGTTTACCAATACTGATGAGCCTTTCCCCCATGCCGGATACAAACTTGTTAAATAATCTGGTACTAATTCTCGGGCATCATCAATAGATTCGAAGAAATTATTGGCAACACCTATTGCCTCGTAGTCGTCATCAGATAAAGTGATTTCTGTATCCCCTACTATTGTATTATCTAGACCTAAGTCCTCGTATGTGTCTTCTAGAGACCTTTCACATGATACTAGTATTAACCCTAGCACCATAACTATATTTATAATTTTTCTCATTTCTTTTTTATTTAGAAATTAATTTTTGTACTTATACTAAATGTTCTTCCCTGCCCAAAAAACACCAAAGCTGTTGCAGCATCATTGTCTACGCCATCATCAGCTCTATTTATAAACTCTTCATCTAACAAGTTGTTAATTCTTCCGATAATTGTAGCATTAAAAGGCCCAAACTCAAAATCATGCTTTAAAATAATATCGGACAGGAAGTAACTTGGAACTTTCCACGGTTTCGTCTCCAAAGTAGCTGCAGTATTTCTAGACTGTAAGTTGAAATCGGCATAGTATCTATCATAAAAATTATAATCCCATGTGAAGGATGTCTTTTGAGACAGTCTTACACTTAAACCTAAAGCTGATGTAGTTTGAGCTGAACGACCTACAGGAACCCCTTTTAAGAATATATCTGTAGTCCTAGCAGAACCATCAGCATTAAGAACAGGATTTCTATCAATATCAAAAAACGGTACATCTGTAACATTATTATTCCAAGTCCAATCCCCGAAAGACACCATACCTGTTACAGTTATAAAATCGAAAGGACGATATTCAAAATCTACTTCTACACCTTGGTGTAATGCTTCTAAACCATTTATATTTGCAGTTATAAGATTTTCACCAGTACCCTGATCAGCAGTTAAAGTTCTATTTTTCCAAATCGTGTTATAAACATTTACATTAGCCGCTAGCTTTTCAGAACGTAAACCATAACCTATCTCAAAACTTGTGATTTTTTGATTTTTTACACCTTCATTGAAATCGTCGTTAGTAAAATTTAACCAAACATCATCTAAGAAAGGAACTCTCTCAAAATAACCTGCATTGAAAAATACGTTGTGCATACTATCAAAACGGTAACTTGCACCAAACTTACCACCTACTGCAAAAAAGTTCTTTGCATCCGTTAATTGTGCAGGATCGCTATCCAACTTCTGAAAAAAGTCTTCTCTTTGATATCTACTATTGTTGAAGTTAATTGCAGCAAAAGCAGTAAAATCATCTTTATCATATTCGGCTTGCGCAAAACCCCCAATCCATTGATGATAACCCTTATCGTGGTAGTTAATTTTATCTCCAACTAAAGTGGCTCTGTTAGGGTTGTTTATATCGTCATCACTCAAAAAATATTGACCTCCTAATAAATCTGTGACCTCTTGAAAATGTTCCCCAACATAGTAACGGTAATCTGCACCAATATTTAAATCCAAATAATCATTTATTTCTGTGTTCAGCACACTAAGTGCACCTAGCCAAACATGATCGTTTCTACTTGCTCTTAAAATTGCAGAAGCACCTTGTGCTCCCCTAGCAATATTTTCATCAACTATTCTATCTAGATTTACTGGTCCAAAATTTCCAAATTTATAATCGGCATTGGTGAATTTTCCTTGTTCGTCGCCGGCAGTTCCGCCGCCGCCACCTGTACCAGTCGATCCGTATAATGATGTAGATAACGTAGTAATATCATTTATCCTCCAATAGTGGTTTATAGACATTAATGGTTTGTGATAAAAATTATCTTCAATATTTGTTATCTGTCCATTTTTATAACCCCAGTCTGGATTATAGCGAATCCCTCTATCACTTTGTCTATAATCATTTATTAACGACCTATTTTGACGTTGGCCGTGGCGTTGTTTTGCTCCAAAAACATTGAATGCCAATTTATGAGCATCATTTAACTTATAAGAGACATTTAAAAAGTAAGAGACTGCCTGAAAATTTGTTCCATCCGCATAAGTAGCATCTCCAACTGTTCTATCTGCATAGGCTGTTACTGCAAGTCCATTTTCTTGAAGTCCTGTAGATACTTTAGCTCCATATCGTGTATAACCATCGTTACCAACATCGAAGCCAACAAAACCGCCTTTTTCAGAATCGGTAGATTCAGTAATGGTGTTTATCGTACCACCAATGGAAGGCACTGCAATTTTAGCTGCTCCTAAACCTCTTTGCGATTGAATAGATGATGTAACACTACCCAGACCAGCCCAGTTACTCCAAAAAACACGCCCGTTTTCCATATCATTAACGGGAATACCGTTTATGAGTACTGCTACATTTTCAGAATTAAAACCGCGCATTGTAACTTCTCCATCTCCAAAACCACCACCATTTCTTGTTACAAAAACACCCGGTGTTGATTTTAAAATTTCTGGAAATTCTTGATTACCAAGCTTCAGTTGAATACTTTCTTTTCTAACAGTAGATACGGCAACGGGTGTTTTTCTGTCTACAGCTACAGAAGCAATAATTTGAATTTCCTCAAGACCTACTTGACTTGATGCCATTTCAACATTACCTAAAGCCATATTTCCAGAAAATGCGATTGTTTTTGAATTATAACCAATATAGGTTATCACAATTTCTCCAGAATTTTCCCGAGTAGTAATAGAAAAGTTTCCATCAAAATCTGTAGTTACGCCATTTGAAGTACCTTTTTCAATAACGTTGGCGCCTGGAAGCGGTAAGTTCGTACCAGCCTCTACAATAGTACCAGTTATAGTACTTTGAGCCATGGCAACAGCGCTAAAAAGCAAAATTGTTACCATAATCAATAAATTAGTAGTTTTTTTCATAATTTTTGAAAAATTATTTAATAATTTGAAATTAGTCGAGGCAAAAATACTGATTATTATAAGGGTAATATTAACCAAATGTTAAGGATTTTAACATTTGTTATTAACAAAAAAGCACCGATATTCACAATATCGGTGCTTTTGATGAGAAATTTTTACTGTTTTAAGAGTTTTGCCTATAATAATTCAATAAGTTAAAAGTAGAATTATCATGTTCATTTTCGGCTTCACCACTAAATTCCTTTAAAATTTTACTGGCCAATTGTTTCCCTAACTCAACACCAAACTGGTCATAACTAAAAATATTCCAAATGATACCTTGTACAAATATTTTATGCTCGTATATAGCGATAAGCTTTCCTAAGCTTTCTGGTGTTAGCTTTCGAATAAAAATAGTATTCGTAGGCTTATTACCTTCAAATATTTTGAATGGAACAATAGCTTCTGAAGTACCCTCTGCTACTACCTGCGCCTTTGTTTTTCCATTTAATAACGCCTCCGTTTGGGCTAAAAAGTTTGAAGTTAATTTATCTTGATGGTCTTGGTTACCATGCAACGATTCTACAAAACCAATAAAATCTGCCGGAATTAATTTAGTGCCCTGATGAATTAATTGAAAAAACGCATGCTGGGAATTGGTTCCTGGTTCTCCCCAAATTAAGGTTCCTGTTTGGTAATCAATAGGACTGCCGTTTCTATCCACACTCTTTCCATTACTTTCCATTATACCTTGTTGCAAATACGTTGCAAACTGATTTAGATATTGAGAATAGGCAATTACCGCTTCACTTTCAGCATCAAAAAAGTTATTGTACCAAATACTAATTAAGCCTAAAACTATAGGTATATTTTTTTTAAAATCTTCATTCTTAAAATGAACGTCCATTTTATGGGCGCCTTCCAATAAACTAGCATAATTGTTATACCCAACTGCTAAACTTATGGATAAGCCTACTGCACTCCACAATGAAAAACGACCTCCAACCCAATCCCACATCGGGAAAATATTGCTTGTATCGATACCAAATTTGGAAACTGCATCTAAATTCGTAGATACTGCCACAAAATGTTTTGCAATATCTTCTTCATTTGCGGATTTTAGAAACCATGATTTTATGGTATTAGCGTTTGAAATTGTTTCTTGAGTAGTAAATGTTTTTGAAACAACAACAAATAAAGTTGTTTCTGGATTTAATTTCTTAATCACCTCATTTACATGATCGCCATCCACATTACTCACAAAATGGGTGGTTAACTGGTTTTTATAAAACTGCAATGCATCAACCACCATAGCAGGACCTAAATCGGAACCGCCAATACCAATATTTACAACGTCGGTAAATGGCTTTCCGGTATAGCCTTTTCTGTCACCATTTACCACTTCGTTTGTAAAACCTTCAATTTTATGCTTTACCTTGTATATTTCAGGAATAACATTTTCACCATCAACCATTACAATGGCTGACTCTGGGGCTCTTAATGCTGTATGCAAAACTGCTCTTCCTTCTGTTTTATTTATTTTTTCCCCTGAGAACTGACTTTCAATAGCTTCTTTTAATTTAACATCATCTGCTAATTCTAAAAGATATTTAAAAGTCTCTTCTGTGATTCTATTCTTAGAGAAATCAACATAAAAATCGTCCCATTTAATAGTGAATTTATTAGCTCTTTCAGCATCTTGAGCGAATAAATCTTTCATCTTTAAATATTGTGCTTCAGTAAAATGATGTTCTAATCGTTTCCAAGAGGCTGTTTTCGTTGGGTTTACACTAGGTAATGCCATATTATGAATTTGATTGGTAAATTACAGGTTGAATGTCTTCTTCTGTAATTTGAGGTTTAAAATTAATATTATCTAACTTATATTTAATAGGCTGAATAAACTCCAAGAATTGCACTTTAAGCGAATCTGAAATAGGTTTAGCCTCTGGTAGTTTTTGTTTAAAAGGGTCTACCTGTTTGCCATTTTTCCAAAAGCGATAGCATACATGTGGGCCACCAGTGTTACCAGTCATACCAACTTTTCCAATAACATCACCTTGTTTTACGAATTGACCTACTTTTACAAGTCGTTTACTCATATGCAAATATTGTGTTTCGTAAGTAGCATTATGCCTAATTTTAACGTAATTTCCGTTCCCACCTCGTCGTTCAGACTTTGTAACCGTACCATTAGCAGTTGCCATAATTGGCGTACCAATAGGTGCTGCAAAATCAGTACCTCTATGTGCTCTTACACGATACCCGTAAACGGCAATGCGCCTTTTTAAATTGTAGCGAGACGAAATTCGGCTAAATTTTACCGGTGCTTTTAAAAATGCGCGCCTTAAATTTTTCGCTTCATCATTGAAATAATCTACAATGCCCTTAGCGGTATCGGTCATAAATTCAAAAGCGTAAAAAGGCTCGTTATTGTGTTCAAAATAGGCAGCTTTTACTTTGTGAACACCGGTGTAAATGGTATCGTTTATATATTTATCGGTATAAATAACTTTAAAGCGGTCTCCTTTTTGAAGCCTTCTAAAATCTATAGTCCAAGCATAAATATCATCCGCCATTATATAAGCCAAACGCGGACTTAAACCTTGTTCTTCCAAAGTGAGGGAAATATTGTCTTCTATAACTCCTGTAGCTACTTTTTCAACATATTTAATGGGTTTTCTGCTTCTATAAGCCTGTATAGAATCTTGAAAATTAATCACTACATAATCTTCTAAATTAGGTTGATAAATAAAGCATGTTGCGGTTTCTAGCGAATCTTTAGCGCACAAAAGAGTATAAGGTTTGCCTACTTGTAAACTTCTACTAATATCGAATGTGTCTTTGGCTTTTTCGGCAATATTAAAAATCTCAGGATACCCTACATTATTACGTTCTAAAATAACCCCAAAAGTGTCTCCGTTTCTAATGGTATCACGCTTTACAATATAATTATCAAGATTAAACCCAAACTCCATAACTGGTTTAGGCTCTTCTACTTTGGCTACTTCCTCTTCCTGTATTTCAGGTTTAGGGTCGTCTTTACACCCCAAAATTAATATGCCTAAAAAGAAAAGTATTAAATATTTGTCCCCCAATCTTCTATTTCTTGTGCTGTCCATAAATCTGGAAAAAATATTCGTTTTTGATACTTTGGATGCATGTATTTTACCCATTCGCTACCTCCTGTAGCTTCAGCGGTTTTACCTCCAATGTTTAAATAATGATTTGCTGTATTATAATGTGCCTTAACCCATTTTACATTTACTGTATAATCGTAATGTCTCATGGCTTTTATAAGGCTCTTATTCTCTTGAGAGACTTTTGGTAATTCTTTATACTTACTCCATAAATTGTTCGTATAATAAAACTTGGTAAACGCTATAAATTCGTCTTTGTAACGTTCTTCAAAAGCAGATAATGTGTATGTTTTTTTTCCTGTTTCAAAATCCTTACCTGCCGCCTGCCAGTATAAATGCTCGAATGCATTCTCATAAGATGAATTTCTATCTATACTATCTCTAAACCGTTTGTCTATCAAGTTTATCAATTCAGTTGAAGCAAATTCTACTTTTCTGTATTGTGCACTTTGAAACCCGCTTGCAGGTGTTAACGTAGTCCTAAACTGGTTGTATTGCTCAATATCCATACCATCTTTCATAATACTGAACGAGGAGGTAAGCACATCAAAATAACGACTGATACGCATTATCTTTTCGGTAAAAATTTCGGTATCTAAATCGTCTATTTCATTTTTTGCCACCTGCTCAATTTCCGAAAGTATCATTTTAAAAAGTAGTTCGCTTATTTGATGGTACATGATAAATACCATTTCATCAGGAAAATCTGTTCTGGGTTTTTGAAGATTCAGCAATACATCGGTTTGAATGTAATCCCAATAGCTAATGGGTTTGCTATGTAGCAAGCCTTCTAAATGAACTTCTAAATCTTGGTCGATAGACTCGTACTTTACTTTAAGTTGGTTGGTTATGTCTGAGTCTAATTTCATTAATTATTAACAACTATTTGAAATGGGTGCTTCAGTCCCTTAAAGGCTTCTAGGTCTGCTCTAAGCGACCCGACAGCCAAATCTGCTTTAATGCGCAAAGGTACTTTATTTTTGTCTTTTGAGACCCATAGCGTTAAACTTTCTTCCTCCTTAAAAACACGACCAGCCATTACATATGGTCTAAATTTTAAAGCTACCACATCTCCAAAATCTGTATCAATAGTTTCTACACCTAAGTACTGTAATTTAAAGCCATAATTCTCCTCATCAAAAAACATATCTACTTTAAACTCATCACCAATTTTTAGGGAATTTATGTCAATACTATTACGCAAATAATAGTAAGTTGATACCATATCCTGAATATTCGGTTTGGTATCAATTACTTTTTTGGTTTTATACTTTTTGTTATTCACATGGGCTTTTTGGTTCTTATGATCAAACTCAATTTCAATATCCTTGGTATGCCCTCCCTCATCAATATTACGAACAAATTTATATGGTATTATGGTGTTTTTGTCGAAGTAACTTTCATACCTATCCTTTACCTTAAAAAACCATTTAATCATGCCTGTTGTCCAGCCCTTGCCAACAACATGATACACGTCTTTATCGTCTAATTTAGAATCTTTAACAGTAAGCGTTGCGTTTCCAGCCTTTAAAAAGCCGCTATAACTCATTTTAAATTTAAACCATTCGCCATCTCCAAAAGATGACTCCTGTTGCGCAAATAAACCCTGCACAACACTCAACGCAAATATTATAAGTAGTAATTTTTTCATCTTTATTTGGGTAATATAACTGTAACTATACGCTCAACAATTTATTGTTTTTACGTAAGAAATTACAATTACTATTCCAAAAATAGAAATTTTATCCAAAACCCACAGTTTACAAGTGTTATAGTTATGTTAGAAACCGCTAACGGCACGATGAATTTGACTTAGCCATCATGCCGTTTTATTTTATTATAAGGTACCGCGTTTAGCTTGCTCTCTCTCAATAGACTCAAAAAGTGCTTTAAAATTACCTGCTCCAAAACCCTTTGCCCCCATACGCTGAATGATTTCAAAGAACAACGTAGGCCTGTCTTCAACAGGTTTAGTGAATATTTGAAGTAAATACCCTTCTTCATCCGCATCAATCATAATACCTAAACTTTTTAAAGTTTCAATATCTTCTCTAAGTTCGTGACTATGCTCTTCTAATCGCCCTGGAACAGCCCTATAATACTCGTCTGGCGGAATAGATAAAAACTCCACACCTCTAATTCTTAATTGCGATACTGTAGAAATAATATCATCAGTAGCTACAGCAATATGCTGCACACCAGCACCTTCGTAAAAATCGAGATATTCCTCTATTTGTGATTTCTTTTTGCCTTCTGCTGGTTCATTGATTGGGAATTTTATACGTCCGTTGCCATTACTCATCACCTTACTCATTAATGCAGAGTATTCCGTGTGGATTTGTTTATCATCAAAAGACAGGAAATTTTCAAAACCCATAACATCTTCATACCATTTTACCCACTTGTTCATCTGCCCCCAACCTACATTACCTACCATGTGGTCAATATATTTCAACCCAACAGACGTTGGATTATAATCACTTTCCCAAGCTTCAAATCCTGGTAAAAACTTACCATTGTAGTTTTTACGCTCTACAAATACATGCACTGTTTCGCCGTACGTATAAATTCCAGAACGTACCACTTCGCCATGTTCGTCTGTTTCAACAACAGGTGCCATGTATGATTTTGCGCCTCTGCTGGTAGTCTCTTCATAGGCTTTTCGGGCATCTTCCACCCATAGTGCAATAACTTTTACACCATCGCCATGTTTTACGATATGGTCATTTATGGGCGATTTACTATTAAGCGGTGTTGTAAGCACCAGTTTAATTTTGTCTTGTTTTAACACATAACTCACCGCATCTTTTGCGCCTGTTTCTAAACCTTTATAGGCATAGGATTGAAAACCAAAAGCTGTTTTGTAAAAATGTGCTGCTTGTTTTGCGTTGCCTACGTAAAATTCCACATAGTCTGTTCCTAGAAGTGGCAGGAAGTCCTGCGCACCTTCAAATATTTTTTCTAAACCGTAGTTTACTGATTTTATGTCTTTCATAACAAAAGGCCCCTCTTAATCCCGCCTTCGGCGGGAAACTCAAAGTGGGAATTTGAGTATTTATTCTATAATTTTTTAACTAATTTCTCAAGCATAAACTCTTTCTGAGTGTTCAGTTCCCCTCCTTGGGAAGGGTTAGGGTAGGCCTACAACCACGAATTATAATAACTATCGTCCGCGATTTTCATTGCTTCTTCTGTCACCATTAAAGGCTTAAACGTATCAACCATAACGGCAAGCTCTTCTGTTTCTGTTTTACCTATACTACGCTCGGTAGCTCCAGGATGTGGCCCATGTGGAATACCTGCCGGATGCAATGAGATATGACCTGCCTTTACATCGTTCCTACTCATAAAATCCCCATCTACATAATAGAGCACCTCATCGCTATCAATATTACTATGATTGTATGGTGCTGGAATAGATTGCGGATGGTAATCGTATAGCCTTGGCACAAAACTACACACCACAAAAGCATCAGTTTCGAAGGTTTGATGTACTGGCGGCGGTTGATGAATGCGGCCGGTAATGGGTTCAAAATCATGAATTGAGAAGGCATATGGGTAATTATAACCATCGTATCCTATAACATCAAAAAGATGTGATGCATAGACCATTTCTATAATATCGTCTTGTTTTTTTACTTTAATGAGAAACTCACCCGATTCGTTATAGGTTTCCAGTTCCTTTGGCCTACGGATATCGCGTTCACAAAATGGAGAATGCTCTAATAATTGCCCAAACCAATTACGGTAGCGCTTTGGCGTATAGATTGGTCTGCGAGATTCTACAATAAACAGGCGATTATCTTCTGTATCAAAGTCTATTTTGTAGATAATACCTCGAGGAACCAACAGATAATCTCCATATTTAAAATCGAGATTGCCTAACATGGTTCTTAACTTTCCAGTACCCTTATGGATAAAAATCAATTCATCTGCATCTGTGTTTTTATAGAAATAATCGTTTGTAGATTGTTTGGGTGCTGCCAAAATAATAGCACAATCGCTATTGATGAGTACTGTTTTTCGGCTTTCCAAATAATCGGTTTCTGGTTGCACTTGAAAGCCTTTAAAGCGATACGATTTTATATTATTGGACTTGGCAATTTTAGGCGCCACACTATATTGGTTTTTTATTGCTTTTACTTGTGTTGGACGCTGTTCGTGATAGCTATTTGTGGACATACCGTCAAACCCAATAGTGCCAAATAATTGCTCGTAATATAACGAACCATCTGGTTTTCTAAATTGTGTGTGTCGTTTAGGAGGTATGTTTCCTAATTTATGATAAAATGGCATTTTTTAAAGTTTTAAGGTTTACCCTTCGACTCTGCTTAGGGTGACAATAACGCAATAATGAAATATACTAAAGATAGTGAATTTATGGATTCCCGCTTTCATTTCTACTAGCTCGGTTACCATACAGGAATTACAAGAATGCTTACTTATTCAGGATTTCTCTTGATAAGATAATGAAGAAATTGTAGTAAATCTTTAAATAATAGTTGCATAACTATACAAATATCGCAAAAAAATACAAACCAATTTTTTAAGGATTCGTTAAAACCAAAAACCTACATTAAAATACCAAACACTATCTTTTTGTTCAGGGGAATAGCTGTACTTTATTTGGATTGGACCAATAAAACTGTCTACTGCATAACCTAAAGCATAACCTCTGTAATCTGGAAGCGTAAACCACTCTCCAGTATCAAAAATATCATCGTCAATATTTGCCCAATTACCTTCAAGTGTGATGTGGTGTTTGTTAAAAATTTCGTAGTCCATACCAAAATAGGCTTTAACGTAACTATTGCCCGTAAGCGAAATAAAATCATAACCATAAAACGGTATGAAGTTGTTGATAAGATTGTTTCCATAGCCTCCTAGAGCAAAGTCTAAAGTAGTGGTAGATTTGTCTCCCAACTTAAAACCGCCACCTGTTTGAATATTGAAGGATAGTTTAGGCGATACGCTAAACGCATATCCAGCAGTAGCCCTAGCTATTGAAAAGCTTTCGAAATCCTCGTTAAAATGCGATGCAAACAAATAGGTGTGAAAATCGCTGTTAAAAAAAACACCCTTTTTTGGAAAGTATTTATTGTCGTAAGTATCTAATCTCATTATACCAAATACGCTTCCATAATCGGTGCTTTCAAACACAAATTCATCCTGATTGGTCCTGGTTATGGTTTCAGAAGTAACTTCCAAGCGTTTGTGCTCTACACCTAGGCTTAATGCAAAATCTTTCCTAAATAAGGTTTGCAAGTAAAATTGGTTGGTTTGGTCGTGTAATGATGCATTAATTTTATTTAACCCTGTACTTGAAATTTCAGTATCGTCTAATAACAATTCAGCATTTATGTCCTTTTTAAATGCATTGTATCTGGAGCGTAAACCAATGCTCCAATAAAAGCCTTTATCTATCAAATACTCAAAATTATAACGCACATTGTCTCCAAAAACCATGTCTAAAGAAGCAATATCATTACCGAAAAACAATCCTTTTTTTGTAAGATTTACTAATGCACCACTTTTGTATAAATCATCATAATGCACACCTAATTTTAAAAATGTTTTGGTTTCATTTTCTTTAACCTCAGCAGTTAAATTGTAAGTACCATCTTCATCTGTTGGTTCTAAATCGTAATAAAACGAATCAAAATTATTGGTTGCAATTAAACTATTTAAACCCTTTAAAAACTTAGAGTAGGGTACTTTTTCACCGCCTTTTAGTTTTAGTTTTCCAAGTATATAAGATCTTGTGTATTTATTATTTCCTCTAAAATCAATACTTTTAATAGTAATGCTATCTCTAACAGCTTTGATTGTTTTTTTGTCACTTTCTGAATCTTTTATTTTAGATAACATATTTAAAGACGCTAATTGGGCCAGTGCTGCTTTTTCTCCATTGGCAATTATGGTATTGCCCTCATCAAAAGACACTACGTTGAAATCTTTGATATCTGGTTTGATATAAACATCGGTTTTTGGTGCTTTTAACTTCATATCATTAATCGTTCTGAAGTTATTAATCTGAATCAACACATCGGGCGCAGATACTAACTCTTCAATGTTTAATAATCCGTCCTGAACATCTACCCCAATAATGATGTCCATACCTTTTGCGCGTAGTTCGTCAATAGGATAATTATTTACTACACCGCCATCGATTAATATCTCATTATCTATCCTTACTGGTTGAAACAAGGAGGGTAACGCTCCACTTGCAATAACAGCATGCGTTAAGTTGCCCTTATCTAATTGTATTTGTTTTCCCGTTTCGATGTTCGTGGCGATACAGAAAAATGGAATGGGCAACTCCTCAAAATTATTAATATCACTAACGTGTAGCATTAATTTTGATAGCAAATTATAGGTGTTTTGTCCTCGTGATAACGCCGATGGTAATTTTACCTTGAAATTGTCGAAGGGTAAGGTAATGGCATAACGTTCAGCGTTATTGCGTTCGTTAAAGGCCTTGGATGCTCTTGGTAAATCATCATTTATAATCTTGTCAAAATCTATGCTATTAAAAATAGAATCTAGCTCTTTTCCTGAATAGCCACTAGCATATAAAGACCCGACTATAGCGCCCATACTGGTCCCAGCTACATAATCTACATTAACCCCTAAACTATCTAAAACCTTTAAAACCCCAATATGCGCCAGTCCTTTTGCGCCTCCACCACTAAGTACTAAACCTACTTTTGGTTTTTGGGTATTTTCTATCGTGTTTTGCGCTTTTGCGAAAAACGTAACTAGAAGGACTAGGATTAATATGATGGGTTTACTATTCAAGTTTTGTTTTTTTTAATTATGACGCTGCAACTACTAGTTTTAAAAGTGCAGCAGCAAAGGCAATGTCTACTGTTGTCGAAATGACTGAGAAAATTTATTTCCCATGATAATAATTATAAACCTTTTCAGCTCGCGATACCCCAACTATAGCTTCTAACTCATCTAACTTTGCATGCGCCACCCGTTTTGCCGATTTAAAGTGCTTTAACAATTCTACAACTGTTTTTTCTCCAACGCCTGGTATCGTTTCCAATTCTGTATTTAAGGCATTTTTACTGCGCCTATTTCTATGATGTTCTATACCAAAACGATGCGCTTCGTTTCGTAATTGCTGAATAATTTTAAGTGTCTCGCTTTTCTTATCTAAATATAATGGAATTGGGTCGTTTGGATAAAATAATTCTTCTAAACGTTTTGCAATTCCGATGATGGCAATTTTCCCTCTCAAACCTAAGGCGTCTAAACTCTTTAATGCTGATGATAATTGCCCTTTTCCACCATCAATAATAATGAGTTGTGGTAATGGCTGTTCTTCATCTAACAAGCGTTTATAACGCCTGTAAACCACTTCCTCCATAGATGCGAAATCGTCTGGTCCTTCAACGGTTTTTATATTGAAATGACGATAATCCTTCTTACTTGGTTTTCCATTCTTAAACACAACGCAAGCCGCAACAGGATTTGTGCCTTGAATGTTCGAATTATCAAAACACTCAATATGCCGTGGTTCCTCATTTAAACGTAAATCTGATTTCATTTGTGCCATAATACGATTGGCATGCCTATCAGGATCTACAATTTTCATCTGCTTAAAACGCTCCATTCTATAATACTTGGCGTTCCTTAATGACAAATCTACGATATGCTTTTTATCACCCAATTTTGGTACGGTAACTTTTATAGCTTCTCCCAAATCTACCTTAAACGGTACATAAATTTCTTTTGAATTGGAACTAAAACGCTGTCTTATTTCTGTAATGGCCAACTCTAATAACTCTTTATCCGTTTCATCCAATTTCTTTTTAATCTCTAAGGTATGTGAACGAATGATAGAACCGTACGACAATTGTAAAAAGTTAACATAGCCATAACTTTCATCACTCGTAATAGAAAACACATCTACATTGCTAATTTTAGGATTAACAATGGTAGATTTTGCCTGATAATTTTCTAAAACCTCAATCTTTTCCTTTATTTTTTGAGCCTCCTCAAACTGCATGTTTTCAGCACAACGCTTCATTTGGTCTCGAAATTGAGACAAGGAATCCTTAAAGTTACCTTTAATAATTTCTTTTATGGTTTTTATATTGGCGTGGTATTCCTCTTCAGTTTCCAAGCCTTCGCACGGGCCTTTACAATTTCCCAAATGGTATTCTAAACACAGTTTGTATTTTCCTGCTGCTACTTTTTCTTCACTTAAATTATAATTGCAGGTACGTAAGCTATACAGCCCTTTAATTAAATCTAAAAGTGTTCTTACAGTTTTCATACTCGTATAAGGCCCAAAATATTCACTACCATCTTTGAACACACGGCGAGTTGGAAACACTCGCGGAAAACGCTCGTTTTTTACACAAATCCACGGATAAGATTTGTCGTCCTTCAACATCACATTATATCTTGGCTGATACTTTTTTATAAGATTGTTTTCAAGGAGCAGTGCATCAGTCTCTGTTTCGACAACAATATGCTTAATCTTTACAATTTTTTTTACCAACACGCGCGTTTTACCATACTCGTGGTTTTTGGTAAAATAAGAACTCACCCGTTTTTTTAGATTTTTGGCTTTCCCAACATAAATCAATGTATCATCCTTATCGTAGTATTGATAAACTCCGGGTTGATTTGGCAGGGTTTTTAATTGTATCTCTAAATTGGGGGTATCCATTACTGTAAAGGTAACTATTTTATGTTTTTTTTAAATCACAATAGTTTGCAAAGTGATGTGATTTATTTATTGAAAAATTAGCTGTTTGAATTTAGAAATTTTCTACATTGCGCCGCTTTTAAAAGTGCCATAGCAAATAGCATCTTGTTTTGAACTTGCTACTAACCTTGGCTGATAGGTGCGTTAGGGATTGCAGTGGAAAGCCCACAGCCCGACGAAGGAGGGCGAGGACTTGCAACGGAAAGCCCGACCACTTGCCCTGAGGATCTCGAAGGAAAGGGGTAACGCCCAAAACTTTAATTTATAATATATTTAATGACTAAAAAAATAATAGGAAGGGTTGACAAGGTTGACTTTCCAAAACTAAATTTGTATAATGTGCCATCGAAAATAGATACAGGTGCATACACCTCTGCGATACATTGTGCCAAGGTAGAACTTATAGGCGATTTACTTCATTGCTATTTTGATTATGAAAATGCAAAAACCCCAATTGTTTTCAGCGAATTTTCATTAACGGATGTAAAAAGCAGTAACGGTTTTAAAGAAAACAGGTTTAAAATTAAATCTGAAGTTACCGTTTTTGGTAAGTCCTATAAAATTAACTTAACTTTAAGCACTAGAGACGATATGAAGTTTCCTGTTTTAATTGGCCGCCAATTTTTAAGTAAGAAATTTTTAGTTGATGTTGATCTAGAACACGTTTCCTCAAGCCAAAAGCACCATGAATATTGTAATTCTCTCTAGAAATGCTAATTTGTATTCCACCAACCGCCTTGTAGAAGAGGGGGAACTTCGTGGACATCACATTGAAGTAATTGACCCTTTGAAGTGTGATATTATTATTGAGAAGGAGAAGCCTTCTATTTTCTATAACGACCGCTATTTAGATTATGTGGATGCCATTATACCAAGAATTGGCGCCTCTGTTACGTTTTTTGGTTGTGCTGTGGTAAGACAGTTTGAAATGATGAATGTGTTTACCTCTGTTACTTCTGATGCTATTATTCGTTCTCGTGATAAACTACGAAGTTTTCAGCGTTTATCTAAAGCAGGTATAGGTATGCCCAAAACTGTTTTTACTAATTATTCCAGAGATATAGAAAAGGTACTATCGCATGTTGGCGGCGCGCCCGTTATTATAAAACTTTTAGAGGGCACCCAAGGTTTAGGCGTTGTTTTGGCAGAAACTAGAAATGCGGCAGAATCGGTACTTGAAGCGTTTAATGGGTTGCAGGCTCGCGCTCTAGTGCAAGAGTATATTGGTGAGGCTAAGGGCGCTGATTTAAGAGCTTTAGTGGTAGACGGACATGTAGTTGGTGCTATGAAACGTCAAGGAAAAGAAGGCGAGTTTCGCTCAAATTTGCATCGTGGTGGTTCTGCTGAAATTGTAAAACTTAGTGAAGCCGAAATAAAAGTAGCTATGAAAGCCTCTCTAGCTTTAAAACTGCCTGTTTGCGGCGTGGATATGCTTCAATCTAATCGAGGTCCTTTGCTTTTAGAAGTGAATTCCACTCCAGGATTAGAAGGTATTGAAGGTGCTACGGGTAAAAATATTGCGAGAAGTATCATAACCTATATTGAACGTAATAGGCATTAATTAACTAATTGTAAATGACTGCAGAACAGAACCCCTTAAACATATTAGGAACTAAAGTAAACCCTGGAGAAACTAAAGAAGTAAATTTCGATGTAGCAAACCTTCATACAGCATCTCCAGTTAATGTTCCTGTAATTATAAGTCGCTCCAAAAAAGAAGGTCCAACTGTTCTGTTTACGGCTGGTATTCATGGTGATGAAGTTAATGGTGTAGAGATTGTGAGACAGTTAATTGCTAAAGGCATTAACAAACCAAAAATTGGAACCATTATTTGCATGCCTGTGATTAATATTTTTGGCTTTATAAATTTAAAACGTGAATTCCCTGATGGAAGGGATTTAAACCGCGTGTTCCCTGGAAGTACCGGCGGTTCGTTGGCGAGTCGTGTGGCCAATAAATTGGTAAAAGAAGTTGTACCACATGCCGATTTAATTATCGATTTTCACACGGGTGGCTCTGGCAGGTTTAATGCACCTCAACTGCGTTACGCTAAATCGCAAAAGAATCTTAACGTACTCGCTGAAGTATTTGGTGCACCCTTTGTGCTATACTCTAAAAATTTAACCAAATCTTTTAGAACTACATGCACAAAACTAGGTAAAGACATGTTGTTATTTGAAGGGGGAAAGTCCTTTCATATAGATGATGTGGTTACTAATTATGGTGTAAATGGCTCTAAACGTGTGCTAAAACATTTGGGTATGTTAAAAACTGTGTTCAAAGCTTCTAAACCAAAAAAGCAATGCGTTTTTATTGAAGATAGTAAGTGGCAACGCGCCAAATATTCTGGAATGTTTAAAGCCTCCATTGCGGTGGGCACTAAAGTTGAAAGAGAGGATATTATCGGCAATATTACCGACCCTTATGGAAAATTCAACTACTTTGTGAGAGCGCAAAACTCAGGTTACGTTATTAACGTAAATGAATTGCCTATTGTGTACCAAGGAGATGCTTTATTTCATATTTCTACAAAAGTTAAACCGTAGATTATGACCAAAAAAGAACTTCGCAAAAAATATAAAACACTTCGTTTTGAGCTTACGGAAAACCAGATAGACGATTTCAGTATTGCTATTGCGAATCAATTGTTGAAACTCCCAGTTTGGGAGTACTCCTATTACCATATTTTTTTATCAATAGAAGCGCTAAAGGAAATAAATACTGATTATATATTAAATATCCTTTCTGGAAAGGACAAAAACATCATCATTCCTAAAAGTGATTTTGAAACTGGAGAGCTGACAAATTATTTGTTAACCGATAACACAGTTATCAAAAAAAACAATTACAATATTCCAGAACCTATTGATGGCATAGAAATTTCAAATAATAAAATTGATGTGGTATTTATTCCGCTTTTAGCTTTTGACAAAAGCGGAAATCGCGTAGGTTATGGTAAAGGCTTTTATGATAAGTTTTTGAGCCAGTGCAGACCTGAAACCCTTAAAATTGGATTGTCGTTCTTTGAAGCTGAAGATGAGATTGGTGATGTTTTTCAGGGGGATATCGGGTTGGATTATTGTGTAACGCCAAAAACCTTATATAATTTCTAATCTTTTTTTGAGAATGCCCGTTTATTAAACACAATAAGCATTACAAATCCTGTGCTTATTGCCATATCAGCGATGTTAAAAACAGGTTCAAAAAACGTAAAAAATTGTCCACCATATTTTGGAATCCATTCAGGAAGATAACCTTTATACAATGGGAAGTATAGCATATCTACAACTTTTCCGTGTAAAAAAGAATCGTAACCTCCATCCTTAGGGAGAAAAGTTGCTACTTGGTTGTAACTATCGTTAAAGAAAACACCGTAGAAAACCGAATCGATAATATTACCTAAAGCACCAGCAAAAATAAGTGCTATGGCAATGGTTAAAATCCTTGAACTCCTTTTTCTTGTGGCACTGTACAGCCAATACCCTATGCCAAAAATGGCAACTATTCTAAAAAGTGTAAGGAAAGTTTTAGCAGTTCTATCCGATATAAAAGACACAAAATCACTAATACGTGTGCCCCAAGCCATTCCTTCATTTTCTATAAAATATATCTTAAACCAACTGAATACCTCAACGCTATCATGAAGCATAAAATTAGTTTTTATATATATTTTACTTACTTGATCGATAAGTAAAATAATAATAATTAAAATAATGGAATTTTTTAAAGACATTCGTTTCTTTGGATTCCTGCCTATGCAGGAATAACAGTATTGGTAAAAAAGAAACGTCATTCTCTAACAAGTAGAAATTGACGTTTTAGATTATGAGATTCCTTTTTTCATTTCGACAAAGCTCAATGATTACAAAGGAATATTTTATTTCTGCATGTTTTTAGCTTCAATACTTAGTGTAGCATGTGGTACCAACTCCAAACGCTTTTTATTGATTAGCTTTCCTGTTACACGACAAACGCCGTAGGTTTTATTTTCAATTCTAATCAACGCATTTTTTAAATCGCGGATAAATTTTTCCTGACGGATGGCTAACTGCGAATTAGACTCTTTGCTCATAACAGCACTGCCCTCATCGAACGCCTTAAATGTTGGCGATGTATCGTCTGTACCGTTATTATGGTCGTTCATGTAAGCACTTTTTATCAATTCTAAATCGTGTTGTGCTTTTTCAATTTTTTCTTGAATCAACTTTTTAAATTCTGCCAATTCACTATCCGAGTATCTTACTGTATTTGAAGCCATAATTTTAATGTTTTGTGATACTTAATTTGGTATTTACATCATCAAACGCAATCTCTATACCATTGTTTATTGTATCAATTATTTCTAATTCTTCTGTTAATGTTTCTGTTTTTATATATTCTATGTTAGAGGCTACAGCTTGTTTAAGCTGTTCATCTCTTTGTAATTTTACATCTATTCTATCAGTTACTTCAAAACCAGAATCTTTTCTTAAATTCTGAATACGATTTACCAATTCTCTTGCAATACCTTCTTGCCGCAATTCATCAGAAATAGTAACATCGAGCGCTACGGTTAAGGAGCCTTCATTTGCAACCAACCAACCTTCAATATCTTGTGATGTAATTTCTACATCATCAAGTCCTAAAGTAATGCTTTTTCCGTTTATTTCAATATCAAAACTGCCATTTTGCTCTATTTTGTTAATATCTTCGGCAGTAAAGTTCATTACTTTTCCAGCAATGGTTTTCATATCGTTTCCAAAACGCGGGCCTAGTGCTTTAAAGTTTGGTTTTATTTGTTTCACCAAAATATCAGAAGCATCTTCAAGCAGTTCAATTTCCTTCACATTTACTTCGTGCTTTATCAAGTTAGAAACTGCTAAAATCTCTTCTTTCTGCTGTGCACTGCTAATAGGAATCATGATTTTTTGGAGTGGTTGACGCACCTTTATCTTCTCCTTAGCTCTTAACGACAGCACCAATGACGATATTGTTTGTGCCGCTTCCATTTTGCGCTCCAAGCTTTTATCTACATACGTAGATTCGTATATTGGGAAATCCGCTAAGTGTACACTTTCAAACCGTTCTTTTTGGGTTACTGCATTTAAATCTAAATACAACCTATCCATAAAGAATGGTGCAATTGGCGCACCTAACTTTGCAATGGTTACCATACAAGTGTATAGGGTTTGGTATGCCGAAATTTTATCGGTTTGGTAGTCTCCTTTCCAGAAACGCCTTCTACTTAAGCGTACATACCAATTACTTAAATAATCTTGCGTAAAATCTGAAATTACTCTTGCTGCTTTTGTAGGCTCATAATCGGCGTAATACGCATCTACTTTTTTAATTAAGGTGTGTAATTCTGAAAGTATCCATCGATCTAATTCTGGGCGTTCTTCTAAAGTAATATCTGCTTCAGTATAACTAAACTTATCTAGATTTGTATATAAACTGAAGAAAGAATACGTATTATACAGTGTTCCAAAGAATTTACGCTTTACTTCGGCAACACCATCTAAATCGAACTTTAAATTATCCCATGGATTTGCATTTGAAATCATATACCAACGCGTAGCGTCAGCACCATAGGTACTTAAGGTCTCAAATGGGTCAATGGCATTTCCGAGGCGTTTAGACATTTTTTGTCCATTCTTATCCAATACCAATCCATTGGATACTACATTTTTATATGCAATTGAATTAAAAACCATAGTAGCTATGGCATGTAATGTATAAAACCAACCACGGGTTTGGTCTACACCTTCTGCGATAAAATCAGCAGGAAAAGCACTTGCTTTTTTAGATTCTTCGCTGCGCTCTGAATGACAACTGTCAATTTTATCTTTATTCTCAAAAGGATAATGCCATTGCGCATAAGGCATAGAACCAGAATCGAACCAAACGTCTATCAAATCACTCTCACGCTTCATTGGCTGACCCTTTGGTGATACTAGCGTAATAGCATCTACAATATTTTTATGTAAATCTATTTTCGCATAGTTTTCTTCTGAATTGTTACCCACTTCAAAATCCTCAAAAATATCTTTTTCTAAAACACCTGCTTCAATAGCTTTTGCCATTTCCGTCTTTAGTTCTTCAACAGAGCCTATGCATAATTCTTCCTTGCCATCCTCGGTTCTCCAAATAGGTAAAGGAATACCCCAATAGCGCGAACGTGATAAATTCCAGTCGTTTGCATTTGCCAACCAGTTACCAAAACGCCCTTCTCCCGTACTTTTGGGTTTCCAATTAATGGTATTGTTTAGTTCGTGCATACGATCTTTTACATCGGTTACTTTTATAAACCAAGAATCTAGCGGATAATATAAAATAGGTTTGTCGGTACGCCAGCAATTAGGATAGCTGTGTTTGTATTTCTCAACCTTGAAGGCTTTGTTTTCTTCTTTTAGTTTGATGGCCAACTCAACGTCTACAGAACGTTCAGGAGCTTCACCTTCATTATAATATTCGTTCTTTACATATTTACCTGCAAATTCCGCCATTTCTGGTCTGAATTTCCCTTGTAAATCAACAAGTGGCACTAAGTTGCCATTGTCATCTTTTACCAACATTGGTGGCACTTCTGGTGTAGCTTGTTTTGCAACCAAAGCATCATCCGCACCAAATGTAGGCGCTGTATGCACAATACCAGTACCATCTTCAGTAGTTACAAAATCCCCTGAAATGACTCTAAAAGCATTCTCAGGGTTATCGTTTGGTAATGCATAAGGTAAGAGTTGCTCATAAGTAATACCTACTAAGTCTTTACCTTTGCATTCTGCAATAATCCTGTAAGGAATTTTCTTGTGGTCTTTTTTATACGCTAATATTTCAGCCTTGTCCTCAACCTGCTTAAACTTTCCAGAAAACTGATAGTTCACCAACTTTTTGGCTAAAACAACATTAATGGGTTCAAACGTGTATTGGTTATAGGTTTCAACTAAAACATACTCTATTTTAGGACCAACAGTTAATGCCGTATTACTAGGCAGTGTCCAAGGTGTTGTGGTCCAAGCTAAGAAATAAGCCTCCCCCAACCCCTCCGAAGAAGGGGAGCACCCAAATGCCTTAGCAATTGAGTTTTCAGTTCCCCCTTCGGGGGTTAGGGGGCTTTTAAATTGAGCAACCACAGTAGTATCTGTAACATCTTGATACGTTCCGGGTTGGTTCAATTCGTGAGAACTCAATCCAGTTCCCGCTTTTGGCGAATAGGGTTGAATGGTATAGCCTTTGTACAATAACTTTTTATCGTAAATCTGCTTTAACAACCACCAAACCGACTCCATATATTTTGGCTCATAGGTAATGTACGGATCCTCCATATCTACCCAATAGCCCATTTTTTCAGTAAGGTCGTTCCAAACATCAGTGTATTTCATTACCGCTTTTCTACATGCGGCATTGTAATCTTCAACCGAAATGGTTTTACCGATATCTTCCTTCGTAATGCCTAATTCTTTTTCTACACCTAATTCTATGGGTAAGCCATGAGTATCCCAACCTGCTTTTCGCTTTACCTGGTAACCCTTCATCGTTTTGTAACGCGGAAAAATATCTTTTATAGCTCTTGCTAAAACGTGGTGTACCCCAGGAAGTCCATTCGCAGATGGAGGCCCTTCATAAAACACATAAGGTTCATTCCCTTCTCTTATAGTTACACTTTTTTCAAAAACATTGTTTTCTTTCCAATAGTTAAGAATTTCTTCTGCAACTTTTGGTAAGTCAAGTCCTTTATATTCAGCAAATTTAGTGCTCATTGAAACTCATTTCTTATAAGTTCGCGAATTTAATGAATTATCCTTAAAAGATGAATAGCATACAATAATAAAATGCACTTACATATTTTTGTTGCCTTTAACCTCTAAAAAAGGAAAAGCTAAACATTACGCTTAGCTTTTTCTTTCGGTTCTTTCTTATTTGGTGATTAATTCTTTATCAGTTTCTTAGTAATCACATTGGCCGTATCTGTTCTAAAAACCGCAATGTACGTACCGCTTGCCATATTTGGCAATTGCAGTCCACTGCTTAATGTTGTGCGTTCTACATCTGTAAGCTCCATAACAACCTGCCCCGTTATACTGTAAAGTGCAAACCGCTTTACCTCACCCACCAATTTCTTTGCGAAGAGGTTGTTGTTCTTGTCGTAATAAATATAGTTCTCCTCTGTATTAGCCTCCTCTGTGCTCAATGTAGATGCCTTATTCTGGAACACAAGCTCTAACCTTTGATTAAACATGCCCTGTTCTGAAGTAAATCTATATGGTTGACCTTCTCGCAAATTGAAATGGTCTCCAGTTAAATTGTCTCTTAAGTAAATATCCTGTTCAGCCGGTATATTTTCCAATTCGGATATGTGAATTTCAAACGTATGGTCGCCCGACGACCTGAAGTTTAAAGGCACCACCTTATCTGGTGTAATCTGGCCATAGGCTTGTATGTTCATATTCTTGCCATCCAAAGATAGGTTAAGATCGTTGTTGCCCGCATCGTGGGTCTCAGCTTCGTACCCATAATCATAACCGTCCGTGGTAAATTCACTAAACCCTAAAAGCAGCTCGCGCTTGGTATTGGGGCCTGTTACTGATTTAAACTCTAAGCGAATCTTCTGTAGGCTGTCAGGTTTTGAGTCGTTTGATTTTGATTGACCACTTTTTCCTGCTTTCTTATTATCGCCTTTCATGAAGACAGAACCATTGTTGTAATTACCGTTGGCATCAGACTCCTTGATGAAGATACGCTGGCCATTATTGAATTCTACTATGCCATTGGCCACAATTTCTGTGATAAAGCCTTGGGCTACTGGCAAGTACCTTGTAGGCACTTTTGTACCTTCTAGCCCGCCAGTTGTTGCGCCTTCTAATCCTACAAATTGTGAAGCTCTTACCGCTCCTGTTTTATTTATTTGGGCATAACCGCCGTTATAGGCCTCTAAGTTGTGAGAGTTGCCACTCCATTGCTGCCATAGTTGCAACGTACCATCTATAACACCCGCATTATCGTCAATAAAAGCATGAACGTCTAATGCCGATGGATAAGGGTTACCTAATAAAAACTCAGTCTTGCTTGTGCCTGCAACAGAACCTGCTCCTCCTCGGTCTTCTGCGTCAACCAGAATGTTACCATTGTTGGGCTTACCTTCAAATATGTACTGCTGTTCAATTAATGGTGCCCCTGTACCCTTTTGAGTATAGCCTATACCAGGGCTTATTGCTGTACTCTTGGTAATACTTGCCCAATCATAGTAAGTTAGACCATTGATATAAGTATACAACCAAAACGTGCTTACACGCCCATTGGGAGTATAATCGGTTGTAAAATTCATGTTTGCACCAGACTCATCCTTAAGCATTAGTAAGGTAAATGAGGAATTGTTCGTGTTGTTAGTAGATGTGTTGTTATCTTTATAACTAGTAGCACGCAAACTGCCTACAGGTGACGCCCAATAGTTATACCAATAAGGATTGGATACTCCTTCTTGCCTCCTAAGTAGCTTGCCATATGACCCTGTCATCAAATCACTCGTCTCTGTCTGAATTAATTGACTATCGCCCAGTAAATCTATTGTGCCGTTTAAATTAATATACCATGTGTTTTCGAGAGCATGATCACTCTCTATAGTGAATGTAGCTCCAGAATCTATTACTAAACTAGAAAAAGATATATCCTCATTAATAGTAACATTATTTGAAATTTGCACGATGCCATACTCATTCACTGATGTTGGATCTTCTATATCCCAAACATCGCCATGAGCCCAAGTAGATTCTGATGACCACGACCCAGAGTTTATTGCTTGGTAAGGCATGGGCGCTGTTTGGTCTTGAATAGTTGATATATAGTGTATATATAACCATTTATTATAGCCCGAATAATCGGAAGTTCTTCCCGTAACTATATTTGTCATTGGATAATAGGCAATCAAATTACTCCATGGTATCGTGTTACCACCATTGTCTTGAATGGGCTTAATCACTTTTTTCCCTCTAACAACTCCTCCTGATTCTTCTATTTCTTGGTATACCATTTGACTAATTTGGCTAGTTGCAAGTGCTGTATCAAAAACCCTTACTTCATCAATATCACCCTTAAAATATAAATGATCTGAAACATCTTCTGTTGAGAGTCTTCCAATTTCAAAATTATCATTTGAATTATCCGTATTATCAATATTTGAACCTGTACTTCCAACATTTCCAGAATCCACTTGAACACCATCAACATATAGCAATACATCGCCTGTGGCACTAGAATAAGACCCTGTAATATGATGCCACTCATCGTAAGCAATTGCTGTACAACTAAAGCCTATAGTAACTGCTGAATTTCCTTCAGTTGTAATGGTAAACATAGGCCTATTACCATCGCCCAACCATAATTTACACCCTGTATCTTCTCCAGCAATTACCATGTCACTAGTATTACCAGAATCTGTTTTTACCCAAGCCATTATAGTAACACTACTTAGTCCATCAATAAAGCTGTCTGCAGATAAATAATCATCAATACCATCAAAATCTATAGATGCGTAGGTAGGTGGATTGATATCAAACAAATCTCTATAATCTAAATCTCCCCCTATCGTTAAATCAAAATCGACATCTGGAAGAATTGATAAGTCTGAAGGATTTTCTATACCTTCATTTACATCTAAATAGGGATCATTAATATTAGTGGTTTCAAATGAATCATCCAAACCGTCGTTATCTGTATCTGAACCTAAAGCTATATTAGCCATACCATTTTCCTCAATATCTGGTTTACCGTCGTTATCTGAATCACTATCATACATATCTATTAAATTGTCACCATCTGTATCAACTGGAATTATTCCCGTGCCATAGTTAGTTAAAATTCCAGTAGTTGGGTTTATACTTCCAGAAGGCGGCAAATAACCTAATGAGGTCTGGGCCTCTACATTATCTGGTATCCCATCATTATCGCTATCGATATCTAATGTATTCAGATAACCATCTCTATCACAAACAGAATCTACACCTAATTGCGTTAGTCTCAATGCTGTGCTTGTTGCTGACCCTGTAGTGCCAAAAATTAAGTCTATATGAGAAAAGATATCAAATTCTAAATATAGCCAATGCGCCGTATCAGTATTATTTGAACTACCTTCATCTATCCAGTTAGTTGTATCCCCAACCAACGTCGGGTCTAGTCTGTATAGTGTATATCCCGCTGGATCTGGACTATTTACAAACCCTCCTTGGTGCAATTCAGTTGTAGTTGCAAGGTATGGTGTTATTGTGCCAGTAGCCGTTGAAGGATTAAACCCATTAATTTCTGTATAATCGTATCCTGCACTACTATCGTTGTCTCTAAGCTGCAATATCAAATCATAGAGTATAGCAACTTCACCTGTAGGATTAGATGGTGTTGCTGTGCCAGAATATACTAAATCTAAGGAATAGCCTACATACGTATCACTATTAGGGTTTGTAACTGACATATTAAGATTTCCATTACATTGCACATTAAAAGTACCGTTAATACTCTGAATGGTAAGTACAATATCATAATAGGTTCCTTGATAAAACAAAGCGTTTGAATATAAAACTTTTTCTCCAACAAGAACATTGTTCAAATCTGTTGCCGTTAATAATGAAGGAGTATTAAAACTAATAGCTGCTGAACATTCGTAGGTATCAATTATACCATCGTTATCATCATCTAAATCGCATATATCGCTTATGCCATCACCATCAAAATCAGGATTACCTGAAGCTACGGGATCACAAGGATCTATAACTGACAGTGTTGTGCTGTAAGTCTCTAGGAAACATATATATTCAGGACAAGAAACTACCAAATAATAAACATTTCCATCAAAAGATAACGGTGTATTTCTAATGGTAAGAGAACTAGATGTGGCACCACTATAATTAGAATCAAAAACAGATATTGCAGTTCCACCTGCATCAGGGTTTCCTAAGTACCATTGATACGAAAACCCCCATGAAGAATAAAAAAAACTGTAATTAGGTATTCCCGCACTAAAACTAGTTGTTGTTCTTGTTCTAAAAGAAGAGCTAATCGTAGAATTATCTCCTGCGATAGCATTCAATGTGTTAGGCGGCGTATTATCGATTGTAATCTCGGTTGCCTCAACTTCATTACCTGTAGTTCCATCATATCCTCCATTACCACCAGTAACACGACCATTGAAATCAAAACCAGTTCCGTCTAAAATACCATCATTATTGGCATCTACACCTCCAGATTCCACAACATCGTAACACCCATCGTTATCACTATCTAAATCCAAATAATCTGGTGTTCCATCATCATCTGTATCTGTAAGAAAGCAATAGGTAAATTCATAAAACTGTAAAGTTATCGCTGCCGATGTTCCATTATTTTTTCCTGTAGTAATAACTATTTGATCTGTTGGTTCATCTATGGATATCAACACACTATTTGATGGAGCATTGGCAAGACTACCTCCATTATTGCTCGCTACACTTTGCCCTGAAAATGTACCATTAGCCCCTAAATTTATATCTGTTATATTTACTGGCACGTTACTACCTCCATTAGCAGCAACAATATCTGCTCTATCGAAATTATCAATGCCCCCAATCTTAAATTGTAAGTTATTGACTGGCCCGTTAACAAATACTAAAGTATAAACAACTACATCGCCATTATTAAAATCTGTATTTTGAGCTTGAACATTAATATAATCCCCTGTAATTCCAGCGGTATTGTTATTACTTACACCTGAACTCCAAGTTGCTGTTCCAAACAATTCATAGGTAAAATTAATACTTGCTGAATTATACATATACAAAGAATTAACAGTTCCTGGACTTGAGATGTTATCTGAAAACGTTTGCCCTAACGTTATATATCCAGAAGAGCAATCCGTTTCATTAGCGTCAAATATTCCATCGTTATCATCATCAAGATCTGTTACATCTGCTATTCCATCACCATCGGTATCTTGAGAATAAGATATCTTAGTAAAAAGAAATAATCCTAGAAATAGAAGTATTGAAAATAGTTTTAGCTTCATAATTAATAGATTTGGGGGAATCGAATTAATTTATCGTATCACCTAAATTTTTACGTTGTTCAATTTTCGTACTAAATTGACAAGCTAAAACTTATCACATAATTTTTGTTCAATAGGATAAATTTGTGAAATAATACTTTGAGGGAAGAGTATAAATTATTTCACATATAGATACACCAATACCTATACCAGCGACAAATCTAGAGTAAATAATCGATAAAAGCAATTAAAAATCAGATAAAGTGTAATATTTTTTCGATGAAATGACGCCTATAAAACAAAACACTAATGGGAATAATGAAAATTTCTAAAATTACACAGCTCACAACTACTTTAAACTATCAGGTCAACTAAATCTTCAACTTTAGAAATTAATTGAATTTTAATGGCAGTATTCTTCAAGGAAATCTTATTGTATTTAGACACAAAAATAGTTGAAAATCCTAATTTTTCCGCTTCCAAAATACGTTGCCCAACCCTTTGTACTGGACGAATTTCACCAGAAAGTCCAACCTCAGCCGCAAAACAGAAATCTTGTTGCAATGCCTCATCTTCATTTGAAGACAAAATTGCCGCAACTACTGCTAAATCAATAGCAGGATCATCAACGGTAATACCTCCTGTAATGTTTAAAAACACATCTTTCGCACCTAAACGAAATCCTGCTCTTTTCTCCAATACAGCTAAAAGCATATTTAAGCGTTTTGCATTAAAACCTGTAGCGCTACGTTGGGGAGTCCCGTAAACTGCCGTACTTACTAGCGCTTGTACTTCAATCATTAATGGGCGCATACCCTCTAACGTTGCTGCAACAGCATTTCCAGATAGTTCTTCGTCCTTCTTGGAAATTAATATTTCTGAAGGATTAGACACTTCTCTTAAGCCAGAGCCTTGCATTTCGTATATGCCCAATTCGTTTGTAGAACCAAAACGATTTTTATGGGCTCTTAATATTCTAAACACATAGTTACGATCTCCTTCAAACTGCAACACTGTATCTACCATATGCTCTAAAATTTTTGGACCCGCGATATTACCGTCTTTGGTGATATGCCCAATAAGGATTACTGGGGTAGACGATTCTTTCGCAAACTTTATAAGTTCAGTGGTGCATTCTTTTATTTGCGAAATACTTCCAGAAGAAGATTCAATATAATCACTGTGTAACGTTTGAATAGAGTCGACAATGACGATATCTGGTTCTATGGCTTCAATTTGCTTAAAAATGTTTTGAGTTTTTGTCTCAGTGAGAATGTAACAGTTATTATGTTCTGGATTAATGCGTTCTGCACGCATTTTTATTTGTTTCTGGCTTTCCTCACCTGAAACATAAAGAACTTTATAAGGTAGTCTTAATGAAATTTGAAGCAATAATGTGCTTTTTCCAATTCCAGGCTCGCCGCCTAAAAGTGTTAATGATCCAGGAACTATACCACCACCTAAAACCCGATTAAACTCATGGTCTAAAGTGTTAAGCCTTGCTTCTTCCGAAAGATCAATGTCCTTTATTTTAAGAGGCTTCGAAACACGTTTTGTTGATTTGGAAGACAGTTTCCAATCACTCTTCTCCGGTTTTTGCAACACTTCTTCGGTAATGGTATTCCACTCCTTACAAGCATTACACTGCCCCTGCCATTTGGCGTACTGCGTGCCACAATTTTGACAAAAAAAGGTTGTTTTTATTTTCGCCATAAGCTAATACCCAAAGTCCTGTTTTATTGCATCTGCCAACTCTAATACTTTATCTTTTGTAATACCAGCAATTTCATCTAAAGTGTAAGCAGATTGATAGGTTTTCATTGCTTTTTTAGGCTCTCCCATTTCTTCATAAAACCTAGCTAAATAGTAGTTTCCCAGTAATGTTTTAGGGTACTCTTTTCGAGCAAGTTTTCCTAAAGATTCGTAATATTCAAACAATTCATTTTTCTCTATGGCTGCCGCAATAGCTCTAAAATCATTAATGAGAATTTGCTTTTCAATACCAAATAAATCTTTTATGGCCTGGTATTTTTCCTCTAAATATACCACAGGTGAAATCTCTAATTCCAGAATTTCATCATTGTATTCCTTTTTGCTTATAGGTTGAAAGACTTTAAATATATTTTGAAGTGCATTAGGAATAGCATGTGCAGGGGACGAATAGTGTGTGGAATTTTCAAAACTATTAAAACTATAAGATAGGTTTTCGTTCTCTATGGCTGACAAATCGGTATGCAATGCTTCCGTCATTTGTTTAAGCGACTTACTATCTGACGTAGAGTTCGCTAAATAGTAAAATATTTTAGACTCTATTTTGGTTAGACTTTCAGGGATATATTCTAGCATTTGAGGCGCCAATTCTGGACTAGCCACGATGTAACCTTGAAATAACGGCCTCGATTTCAACAAATAGTAATTAATAAAATTCGCAGTATCCCCATGCCCAACAGCTACCCTAAAATTTACAGTTCTAAAATTAGTTTCTATGTAAGGCAGTAGTTCTATCCCAATAAATTCAAAAAAACTAGCACCAGTTTCAACTGGTAAGGAGTTTTGCTCAGAATACAAGCAATCATCATATTGCGATTCAGCTTGGTTAACCCCAACTACAATGGCTTCTGGCATATCTTCCCAATAGGAATAATAATCAACATTTCCTGCAACGGCTTCAAATAAGTAATCTCCATCTAAAACCACAAAAACTGGATAGCTTTTATCTTCATTTGAATTGTAGCCTCTAGGTAATTGAATTTTTATTTGGCGTTCTTCCCCAAGTTTGGTGGATTGAATGGTTTCATATTTTACCTGTGCAGTGATGCTATGAGAGACTAAAAATAATATCAACAGGAAATTGATAATCTTTTTCATTTTAAAATGATTTGAGAATTTACAGTGGCAAGGTAATAAATTAAGCTAGAGATTGAAAGTTAAGCTGCATTGCTTAAGAAGATTTCTTTCTGTTGAAAATTGGCAGGTACATTAGTGACAACCCACCAAAAATCATAATCAACAAAGTTTGGGAAGACCAAATTATCCATCCGAAAGCGCGACTTGGGTCTTCTGGAATGAAAAATAACGTTGTAAATACCAAAACGATAGCTTCAGGATAAGACCCAATACCTCCATTAGTAGCAGCTATACTAAAGCTAGCTGCAATAAAGCCTATTAAAACAGCGGCAAAAGGTATATTATGCATTTCTTCTAAAGAATAAGACGTTATATAAAACATCAGTACATACATCGTCCAAATAAATAGCGTATGAAAAATGAACGCCCATTTCTTTTTCATTTTAAAAATACTTAAAGCGCCCTCTACCAAACCACTAACAAAGTTCTTGATTTTTAAGGCCACTTTTGAATTGCTTTTTTTAATGAACCTAAAGAAGAACACTATTAAAATTAAAAATACCACAAACGCTCCAGTTATTTTTATAGGATTAAATTTTTCAATTAAAAATCCGTAAATAAAATCAAACTGAAGAAAAAGTGTAACAGCAATAATTCCCAACATTACAATCATGTCTGCAATACGTTCCGCCACAATGGTACCAAAGCCTTTTTCAAAAGGTACTCCCTCATAGTTGGTTAGAATGGAAGCTCTCGCAACTTCTCCAGCTCTTGGAATGGTATAGTTTATTAAATAGGTAGCAAAAACAGCCATTATGCTATTACCTAATTTAATGCTGTACCCCATAGGTTCCAATTGAAATTGCCAACGATATGCCCGAGATAAATGACTCAACAAACCAAAGAACATGCCTAACAGCACATAGGTGTAGTCTGCCTTTTTAAAATATTTTAAAAGTTCTTCAATTGATATTTGAGACAAAGAATACCAAACTAAAAGCACTCCCAATATTAGTGGTAGTGCAATAGTTAATATTCTCTTTATTTTAGGATTCAACCTCTTATTTTAACAAGTTTGTAGCTTCATCAGGGAAAACTAAAGATGGCTTAAATACTTTTGCCTCTTCAATATCCATGAACGCATAAGTAATTAAAATTAATGTATCGCCTACCGAAACTTTTCTAGCAGCTGCACCGTTTAGAGTGATTTCACCACTATTTCGTGGTCCAGGAATACAGTAGGTTTCCAAGCGTTCGCCATTGTCGTTATTTACAATTTGAACCTTTTCGCCTTGTATAATATTTGCAGCATCCATTAAATCTTCATCAATAGTGATACTACCAATATAGTTGAGTTCTGCACCAGTGCACTTTACTCTATGAATTTTAGATTTTACAACTTGAATTTGCATGTGGCAAAGGTAATTAATTTAATGCGATATTATCAATAAGTCTAATTTCGCCAGCGTAAACCGCAATAAATGCACGATACGTTTTTTTGTTTGATTTTCGTTTTACTGGTTTTAAGGTTTTAGTATCAGCGATTATAAAATATTCCAACTTAAGTAAATCATGGTTTTTAAACTGGTTATCAACCCATTCCGTAACTTTATTAGCACTTTTTGTGCCAAATTTTGTTTTGGCAGTTTTTAGCGTTTTATAAATAAAAGGTGCCGCATTTTTATATTTTGATTCTAAGCGTGTATTGCGAGAACTCATAGCTAAACCATTGGCTTCACGATGAATTTCACACCCAACAATTTTTACTGGAATACGGTACTTTTCAACAAGCTTTTTGATAATTTGTAGTTGCTGAAAATCTTTTTCTCCAAAATAAGCTTTATTAGGTGCTACGATTTCGAAGAAACGTTTTACAATAGTACCTACACCATCAAAATGGCCATAGCGGAATTTCCCTTCCATTTCGTACTCTAAACCATCAAAATCAAATGTTTCAGAAACTGTGTTACCGTCATATATGTCTTCAACTGTAGGTGCATATACTATTATATCTGTTTCACTAACAGTTTCCAATAACTTAACATCGCTTTCAAGCGTTCTGGGGTACTTTTCTAAATCGGTTTTATTATCAAACTGTGTAGGGTTCACGAAAATACTAACTACCGCAACATCGTTTTCTTTAAGAGCTCTAATTACCAATTGCAAATGCCCTTGATGGAGCGCACCCATAGTTGGTACCATTCCTACGGATAGATTTTTCAATTTTAATGCTTCAACCGCATTTATTATCTTATGTTTTTCAGTATAAATTTTCACAGTTCAATAAAAAATTACCGGGTGCAAACTTATGATTTTACGGGGAATTTGCATAAATTTTTGTACTTTTGCGTGTTTTTATTTTTGAATCTTCAAAAGCAAACCATATATGAAAGATAAGAGGATATTGTATGTATCATCTGAAGTAGTGCCTTATTTACCAGAAACTGAAATTTCTTCAATGTCATTCGAGGCACCAAGAATGGTTAATCAACAAGGTGGGCAAATCCGAATTTTTATGCCACGTTATGGCAATATTAATGAAAGAAGACACCAACTACATGAAGTTATTAGATTATCAGGTATTAACCTGGTAATTAACGATTTAGATATGCCCCTAATTATTAAAGTAGCTTCTATACCTAAAGAGCGAATTCAAGTGTACTTCATTGATAATGATGAATATTTTAAAAGAAAAGCGACATTAACTGATGAAAACGGAGAATTGTTTTCAGATAATGATGAACGTGCTATTTTCTTTGCAAAAGGTGTAATTGAAACGGTTAAAAAATTAAATTGGGCTCCAGACATCATACATGTTCATGGTTGGCTAGCATCTTTATTGCCCCTATATTTAAGGGAATACTATAAAGATGAACCTTTATTTAATGAAAGTAAAATAGTTACTTCGGTGTACAATCAAAGTTTTAACAATACGTTAAACAAAGATATGGTCAATAAGATTAAATTTGACAACATAAACGAAGAAGCTATAAAGCCGTTAGAAGAGCCTACATATAATAACTTAATGCAAGTTGCTGTAGATTATTCTGATGCTTTAATTATAGGTTCTGAAGTTTTACCTGAAAATTTAGAAACGTACATCAAGAATTCCGAAAAACCTGTAATGGAATATAAAAGCAGAGACGAATTTGGAGAAGCCTACACTCAGTTTTTTAACACTGAAGTTCTAGGATAACACCATCGTTAAAGATTTATGAAGAAGACAATTAAAGCCCTAAATTGCAGTTTTGCAATCTTATTTATTTTTTTTGTATCAGTTAGTTGTGACACCGAATACAATTCTATTGAAAGCGATGTTCTAAGCGAAGACAATTTCAATTTTAATGCTGAACAAATTGAATACCCTATTAAAACTTACAATAGAAATTTAAGCGGTCAACAAATAAACGGTTTAACCTCTAATTTATTAGGATTCTTCAACGACCCTACATATGGAGAAACAACTGGTAGCATTGTTACGCAAGTGATACCGTCTAGTTTTGCCACAAATACATCTGAAATGTTTGGGGTAAATCCTGTTATTGAGTCTGTTACCTTAACCATACCGTATTTTAGCACACAAACTAGTGTTGATACAGATGGAAAACCAACATATAAGTTAGATTCTCTATATGTTGAAAACAATGATCCTGCAAATATCAAACCTATAAAAATTACTGTTTACGAGAACAACTATTTCCTTAGGAATTTCAATCCTAATGACCCAGAAAGTAATTCTCAAAATTACTATTCGAAAGCAGATGGACAAATCAATTCTACTGATAATTTTGCCCAAACAGAAAATGCTGTAATTAATTTTGAGGATCATATAGGTCAATTATTTTGTGACAGTATCTTTACTGTGAGTTCAGCTCCAAGAGAGATAAAAAACGGAACAGGAACAGATGAAGTAACCTCATATTTGCCACCTGCCCTAGAACTTAATCTAGCGACTTCAGACACAAGTAAAGCACGTTGGAAATCTCTTATTTTAGATCAAGCAGGCCTACCAGCTTTAAGTAATGCAAACAATTTTTTCAATCATTTTAGAGGCTTATATATAAAAACCGATGCCATAAATAATGAAGGAAGCATGGTTTTATTAAATTTAGCTGACAGTGGTGCAATAATTACAATAAATTATTCTAGCGATGACGATGATGACGATGACACCGATCGAGAAACCGGAAGCTATGTGCTGAATTTTAACGGGAATAGAGTCAATACGTTTATTAATAATTATAATACAAATATCCTACCTACAACTCCTGATACTTCTAATGGAGATGAAAAACTCTATTTGAAAGGAACAGAGGGATCCATGGCCATTATGGAGCTTTTTAGTGGCTTAGTAGATTGTGATGGCGACGGGCAAGTTGATGATGATGCCTTAGAATGTTTTAAGAAGACCTTCAGAAAAACTGATGAAAATGGTAATTTTATTGAAATAAACGAACAATTTCAATTGAATCGCCTCATCAATGAAGCTCATTTGGTAATCAATGAAGATGAAACTATTGAAAATACCGAAGATTCTAATGGAGATGAGTATCACGCATACGATAGGCTATATATATATAATTTAGAGAACAACAGCCCTATTTTAGACTATAATTCAGATCTTACTGCAGAAGCCTCAAATCCTTTAATGTCCAGAAGATTTAGTTTAGGAACAAGAATAGTTGATGAACAAGGAAACGCAAAATATAAACTTAAGGTTACAGATTTATTAAACAATATTTTGGCAAGAGATCTTGATAACACAAAGCTAGGATTGGTTATAACTAACAACGTTAACATCAACGTAAACTCCAGTATTATTGATAGTGATAGTGAAGTTACTGGTGTTCCAGCTACTGCCATAATTACACCAAGAGGTACAGTTTTACATGGTAGTAATAGCAATGATGACACCAAAAAACTTAGACTTGAAATATTTTTTACAGAGGCTAAATAAAGAATCAAGCTGCTTAAATGCTTATCTGCTAAACTCCTAAAGTGTTTTTTATCGCTAAAATTGTACGTTTATATAAATAATGATAGAACATCTTTTTATATTTTACATATTTGCTACCAATTATTAACCCCAAAAATCATATATAAACCATGTGTGGAATTGTTGGATACATAGGATATAGAGATGCTTACCCAATTGTAATTGAAGGACTTAAAAGACTAGAGTACAGAGGATATGACAGTGCTGGTATTGCACTATTTGATGGTACAGACTTAAAAGTGACCAAAACTAAAGGAAAAGTCTCTGATCTAGAAGAACGCGTAGAAACCCAAATGTCTAAAGCAGGAAATTTAGGAATAGGCCATACACGTTGGGCTACGCATGGTGTACCAAATGACGTCAATTCACATCCACATGTCTCAAACTCAGGAGATCTCGTTATCATCCATAATGGCATTATTGAAAACTATGATTCTCTAAAGCAAGAATTAATAAAAAGAGGCTATACATTCAAATCTGATACAGATACCGAAGTTCTTATAAATCTTATTGAAGAAGTAAAAAGCAAAGAAGACGTTAAACTTGGAAAAGCAGTGCAAATTGCATTAAATCAAGTTATAGGGGCATATGCGATAGCGGTTTTTGATAGAAACAAACCTGAAGAAGTTGTAGTTGCTCGATTGGGTAGCCCTCTCGCCGTAGGGATTGGTGAAGATGAGTTTTTTATTGCTAGTGATGCCTCGCCCTTTATAGAATATACTAAAAATGCCATTTATTTGGAAGATGAAGAAATGGCTATAATAAGATTTCATAAGGGTATAAAAGTTAGAAAAATTAAGGACGATTCTTCTGTTGACCCCTACATTCAAGAACTTCAACTCAATTTAGAGCAAATTGAGAAAGGTGGTTACGATCACTTCATGCTGAAAGAAATTCATGAACAACCTAAAGCAATTACAGATACGTTTAGGGGCAGGCTTCTAAGAAACGAGGCTATTATAAAAATGGCAGGGGTTGAAGACAACATGAAAAAGTTTCTCAATGCAAACAGAATTATCATAGTAGCCTGTGGTACATCATGGCATGCTGGTTTAGTTGCAGAGTATATCTTTGAAGATTTGGCGCGAATTCCTGTAGAGGTTGAGTATGCATCAGAGTTTAGATATAGAAATCCTGTGATTACAGAAAATGATGTTCTGATTGCCATATCTCAATCTGGCGAAACTGCTGATACTCTGGCAGCTATTAAAATGGCAAAATCTAAAGGAGCCTTCGTTTTTGGTGTGTGCAATGTCGTAGGATCATCTATTGCTAGGGAAACCCACGCTGGGGCCTACACGCATGCAGGACCAGAAATTGGAGTAGCTTCAACAAAGGCCTTTACCACTCAAATTACTGTACTTTCATTGATAGCACTTCGTTTAGCTAGAGCAAAAGGCACTGTATCTAGCTCAGATTTTAGAAATTATCTATTAGAAATGGAAATGATCCCTTCAAAAGTAGAAAAGGCATTAGAATCAGACACACATATTAAATTAATATCTGATATATATAAAGGTGCTGCTAACTTTTTATATTTGGGAAGAGGTTATAATTTTCCTGTTGCATTAGAGGGTGCTTTAAAATTAAAAGAGATATCATATATTCATGCTGAAGGATATCCTGCTGCAGAAATGAAACACGGACCAATAGCACTAATTGACGAAAACATGCCAATAGTAGTTATTGCTACTAAGGCAGAACACTATGACAAAGTAGTTAGTAATATTCAAGAAATTAAATCTAGAAAAGGTAAGATTATAGGTGTAATAACCGAAGGAGATACCATAGTTAGAGATCTTGCAGACCATGTTATTGAAGTTCCGGATACTATTGAGGCTTTATCTCCATTATTAACTACAATACCTTTACAACTCCTTTCCTATCATATAGCAGTTATGTTAGACAAAAATGTAGATCAACCAAGAAATCTAGCGAAATCAGTTACAGTAGAATAAGTTTTGAATACTCTTTTTAAGAGACAATTACTTGTTTCTTTTTGATATTATCATTTTTAGCATTGCTTTTTTACCAAAAACATAAATTTTAACTTATTTTTTTGGCAAAAAAAACTATGTGCGCATAATTTTTTTATATTTTTAGCCCGTTCTTGCTGTTAGCCAAGTTCTCAAACTCCTTAATTTAACTAGTTAATACAAATGAAAACATTAATCAGATTTGCCTTGTTTTTGTTTTGTGCTACAACCTATGCGCAAACAACTATTACCGGCACCGTTAATGATGATAACGGTCAACCCATTCCTGGCGCCAATATTATTATTGTTGGAACCACCACGGGTACAATTACCGATTTTGACGGTGGTTTTACCTTTACAACTAATCTAGATCCGCCGTTTATTATTCAAATAAGTAGTGTAGGTTTCGAAACATTCTCACAAGAGATAATGTCGAATAACCAAAAAATTAATGCCATCCTTGTTGAAGGTACCGCTCTGGATGAGGTAGTAATTTCAGCTTCGAGAACTCCCGAACGTATTTTTGAATCCCCGGTTACTATTGAACGCTACGGACTTAAATCTATTAAAAATACTGCTTCTGCAGAATTTTATGATGGGTTAGAAAATTTAAAAGGTGTAGATATAAATACTAATAGCTTAACATTTAAATCTATAAATACTCGTGGGTTCGCAACTTTTGCCAACACCCGTTTTATGCAGCGTGTTGATGGTATGGATAATGCTGCTCCGGCGCTGAACTTCCCCTTGGGAAATTTATTAGGTATGTTAGAGACTGATGTTCAAAGTGTTGAACTTTTACCTGGAGCCGCATCCGCTTTATATGGCGCAAATGCCTTTAATGGTATCTTATTTATGACTAGCAAGAACCCTTTTGATCATTCTGGGATAAGTGGTTATATAAAAGGAGGTGTAACTTCTCAAGAGGCTGCTGGTAATAACGAGTATAAAGATTATGGTATAAGGGTCGCACACAAGTTTAGTGATAAATTTGCCGCAAAGGTAAACTTCAGTTATTTACAAGGGACTGACTGGGTTGCAAACGATACAAGAGGGAAAGATAGAAACAGCACCTTTATAAAGACCAACAGCACTCGAGAAAATGATATTGATTATGATGGCGTGAATGTATATGGTGATTTGGTATCAACTAACCTTAGAAATGTAAAGGAGAGCCCCGACTTTTTAAGCCAGTTACCAAATCCTGCGTTAGCTAATTTAGTGCCTAATGTAAATGTAAGTAGAACAGGGTATGACGAAGCAGATTTAACTAACTATGATGCTAAAAGTATTAAAGCCGATTGGGGGTTGTTTTATAGACCTTGGGAGAATGATTTCGAAATTCAATATGTTGGAAAAATAGGATCTGGTTCAACTATCTATCAGGGTTCTAATAGATACTCTATAAAAAACTTCTTCTTACAGCAGCATAAATTAGAAATAAAAAATGATAATTTCTTTGTTAGAGGTTATGTAACTGCTGATAATGCTGGAGATTCCTATGACATGGTATTTACTGGTGTAAATATTAATAGACAATGGAAATCAGACAATCAATGGTTTGGTGAATATGCTGGAGCTTTTATCCAAGGAACATTAGCTGGTCTAACGGCAGACCAAGCACATGCTGCGGCAAGACAAGCTGCAGATACTGGAAGATTCGAACCAGGGACTCCAGAGTTTCAGAGAGCTTTCGAAACAGTAACTAACGACCCTGATATATTAACAGGGAGTCAATTAAAAGATGAATCTAAAATTTATCATTCGGATGCCAACTACAATTTTAGCCACTTAACTGACTTTGCTGAAATTCAAGTGGGTGGTTCCTATAGAAAATATGTTTTAAATTCATTTGGATCAATATATACAGATGGAGAGAGTGAAATACCTTATTCTGAAGTTGGTCTTTACACACAAATCCAAAAGAAATTTTTGGAAGATGATCGCTTAAAAGTAACTGCTTCAATGCGATATGACAAATCAGAATTATTTGATGCATTCTTATCACCTAGGATTTCATTAGGATATAACATTGGAGAAGACAATAATCATAACGTAAGAGCTTCTTTCCAAACCGGTTTTAGAAACCCTGACACACAAGCCTTATATATTGGGTTTAATGTTGGTCCAATTACGTTACTCGGAAGTGCATTTGACAATCCCGAGCGTTTTACGAGAACTGTGAGTGGCACTCAAATCTCACCTACAGGACAAGCCATCTTGGGTTCTAATACATTTACCTATAACGGAACTGGAGCTTACAATAATTCTTTTACTAGAAGTTCTGTAACAGCTTTTGCAGCATCGCAAAACCCAGCAGATTTACAAATTGCCAATCCAGGTTTAGTAAATCCTGAGCAAGTAAGCTCTTTTGAAGTTGGATATCGAGGTAAATTAGATAGGGTAATTGTTGACTTTAGTGCTTATTACAACCAATACCAAGACTTTATTACAACGGTTGATGTTGTAAATCCTTACTATGGTGATGTTGAATTGTCGCAAACTTTCCCTGTTGGTGGGAATCCAGTACCGTTAGCTGTGATTGCCTTAGCCAATAACGATTTTCAAGCCTATAGAGCTTATACCAATACGACAGAGGAGGTTAATTCCTATGGTGCATCTTTAGGAATATCAACTAAGGTTTTTGGTGATTTTGATTTAGGAGCCAACTATACGTATGCTAAACTAGATTTTGATAGACAAGCAAATTCTGACTTTCAAACAAATTTCAATACACCAGAACATAAATTCAAAGCTACTTTTGGGAATACGGATGTATTCAAAAATTTTGGTTTTAATCTCGCTTGGAGATGGAGTGATAATTATGTTTGGGAAGCCTCTTTCTTAACTGCTGATGTACCTGCTTATCATGTTTTAGACGCACAAATAAATTTTAGAGTACCTAGTCTAAAATCTTCATTTAAAGCCGGAGCAACAAATCTACTTGGTGACGAATACTTTACTGCTGCAGGAACCGGTTTCATTGGTTCTCAGTACTATGTGTCTTGGACCATTAATAACCTTTAAACAAAGAAACTATGAAATTTAAATATATATCACTTTTTGCGCTTTTAATTGGGTTTTTGTCTTGCGAAGACGTAGAAAGCCCAATACCAGAAGAAGTAGCACGTCCTGAATTAATAGCTGGAACAGCAGATTTCTCAAACTATGTAGCTGTTGGCGCATCTTTTACTGCTGGATTTACAGATGGTGCACTATTTAAAGCAAGTCAAGAAAATTCTTTTCCAAATATATTATCACAACAATTTGCAAAATTAGGTGGCGGTAAGTTCTCGCAACCTTTAATGAATGATAATATTGGAGGTCTTTTAATTGGTGGTATGACAAATCCACAATTTCAACCGAGACTATTTTTCAATGGCTCAGGTCCGGCGCGACTACCAGCAACGCCTACAACCGAAGGAGCAGCTAATTTAGGAGGCACATTTCATAATATGGGAGTTCCTGGAGCAAAAAGTTTTCATTTGTTATTCGATGGTTATGGAAACCCTGCAAATCTTCAATTAGGATTAGCAAATCCTTATTTTGTTCGTATGGCTAAAAGCCCAACTTCAACAGTATTGGGTGATGCCATGGCACAAAGCCCAACGTTTTTCACACTTTCTGAAGTTGGTGGAAACGATGTTTTGGGTTTTGCAACATCTGGTGGAGATGGTTCAAATTCAATAACAGATTCAGCTACTTTTGATGCTTCATTTAATGCTTTGGTTAGTACTTTAACTTCAAACGGAGCTAAAGGGGTTGTGACAAATGTACCTTACGTTACAGATTTACCATTTTTTACAACGGTTCCAAATAACGCATTAGTTTTAGACGCTGCGACTGCAGGACAATTAACAGCTGTATTTCAAGCCGTAAGCGGTATATTTCTTCAAGGAGCTATACTACAAGGTGTTCCACCTGCACAAGCACAAGCTTTAGCAGCTCAGTACGCTATAACTTTTAATGAAGGTCCGAATAGATGGATTATTGACGTCCCTGTTACTCAAACTAATCCATTAGGGTTTAGACAGATGACAGAGGAAGAACTATTGGTTTTAACTATAGATCGAGCAGCTTTGGCGCAAGGTTATGGCACCGTAGCTTTAACACCACAAGTATTACAAGTTTTAGGTTTATTACAACAAGGAGGAACGCCAACACCTCAGCAAGCTGGATTGGTAATTGCTGCCGTTAACGGTATAGATGATAAAGATGCCTTAGATGCTGATGAACTCGCTGAAATTAAAACAGCAACAGATGCTTATAACGCTACAATAGCAAGTATAGCTAGCTCTAACGAAAATATTGCCTTGGTAGATTTAAATGCTATATTAACAGAAGTTGCAAGTACTGGAATTAATTTTGATGGTTTTAATCTTACAGCAAATTTAGTTACTGGAGGTGCTATAAGTTTAGATGGGATTCACTTAAATGCGCGAGGGTATGCATTTATGGCGAATAAATTTTTAGAAGCTATAGACGAATCTTTCGGTTCTAATTTTATAGAATCTGGTAATGTTGCAAAAGCAAGTAATTACCAAACTAATTACTCGCCTACGTTGCAATAAACTCAAAAAAACTTTTGAATATGAAAAACACCTTCAAAAATTGAAGGTGTTTTTCTTTTATTTAATTTTATCAACACATTTCTTTAATTGTTAAAATTTTAATGCCTATTACATAGGTTTCGTTAAAAGTTCAATAATACATTACAAATATCTTCAAACAAGTATCTAATTTTAGTAAAAGTTGTATTTTTGGAGAATGTTTTTTCAAAAGTGATAGCACAAGAAACTAATGGATAAATTTTCCTTTTTAAACGCTGCGCACACAGCATATTTTGCAGATTTGTACGATCAATACCTGCGCAACCCTGATAGTGTAGAACCCAGTTGGAGAGCTTTTTTCCAAGGCTATGATTTTGGTTCTGAAAATTATGGGCTAGACGGTGAAATTGTTGAAGGTGTTACTATGCAAATACCTGAACACATTCAAAAGGAATTTCAGGTGGCTAGATTAATTGACGGCTACAGAAGTCGTGGACATCTGTTCACTAAAACAAATCCTGTTCGAGATAGAAGAACCTATGAGCCTACATTGGCGATTGAAAATTTCGGTCTTTCCGCAAACGATTTAGATACTGTATTTAATGCTGGCGAAGTTTTGGGTATTGGTGCAAAAAGTCTCCGCGTAATCATACAACACCTTGAAAGCATGTATTGCGATTCTATTGGTGTTGAATATATGTATTTACGCAATCCTGATGTTATTAAATGGTGGCAGGATAAGCTAAACATTAATGACAATCATCCTAGTTATTCGCCCGAAATCAAGAAATATATTCTGTCCAAACTAAATCAAGCCGTTACTTTTGAAAACTTTTTACAAACAAAATATGTAGGACAAAAACGTTTTTCATTAGAAGGTGGAGAATCTTTAATTCCAGCCATAAGCAACACGCTATACATGGCCGTAGAAAAATACGGTGTAAAAGAATGTGTTCTTGGTATGGCGCATCGTGGACGCCTAAGTACACTAGTTAATATTTTTAGAAAACCATTACACGAACTATTTAGTGAATTTGAGGGAAAAGACTTTGAAGATGAAAATATTGATGGTGATGTTAAGTACCATTTAGGACTTACCTTAGATAAAACCTATCAAAATGGGAAGTCTATAAAAATGAACTTAGTTCCAAATCCTTCACATTTAGAAACTGTTGGGCCAGTTGCCGAAGGAATAACCAGGGCAAAAATTGATGCCGATTATGATGGTGATGATTCTAAAATTTTACCAATTCTAGTTCATGGTGATGCAGCAATTGCAGGTCAAGGTATTGTTTATGAGGTTGCTCAAATGAGTCAATTAAATGGTTACAAAACAGGAGGTACTATTCATATTGTTGTAAATAACCAAATAGGGTTTACCACAAATTATCTTGATGGGCGTTCTAGCACCTATTGTACCGATGTTGCTAAAGTAACTTTGTCGCCTGTAATGCATGTAAATGCTGATGATGCAGAAGCTGTTGTGCATGCAGTTGAAATGGCACTTGATTACAGAATGCGCTACAAAAAAGACGTATACATCGATTTATTAGGCTATCGTAAATATGGACATAACGAAGGTGATGAGCCTCGTTTTACGCAACCTAATCTATACAAGAATATTTCTAAACACCAGAATCCTTATAAAATATATTCTGACAAGTTAATTGCAGAAAATACCATTGATAAATCCTATTCAACAAATATTGTTGCCGAATTCAAAAGCACTTTAGAACAAGAATATGAAAAGGCTAAAGAGGCAGATTCATCTAAAGTTCGTGAATTTATGCAAGAGCGCTGGAAAGGATTTTCACGTAAAGGGGTTAGTGCCATGTTAGAGCGCGAAAATACTGCATACCCAGAGGATAACTTAAAGCAAATTTCAAAAATTGTGTCTACAGTACCAGAAGGCGTTAAGTTTTTGCGTAAAGCTGAACGCATATTGGAAGGGCGCGCTAAAATGGTTTTTGAAACTGATACCCTAGATTGGGGAATGGCAGAAACATTAGCCTACGGAAGCTTACTTGAAGAAGGTTATAATGTTCGTATTTCTGGTCAGGATGTAGAACGTGGTACTTTTAGTCACCGTCATGCAATTTTACGAGATATTATTTCAGAAGAACGCGTGAATCTTTTAAATACCAACCCTAACAATAAGGGTAATATGGATATTTTTAATTCATTCTTATCTGAATATGGTGTTCTTGGTTTTGATTATGGTTACGCCATGGCAAATCCCAACACTCTAACCATTTGGGAAGCCCAATTTGGAGATTTCAGTAATGGTGCTCAAATTATTTTTGATCAGTATTTATCTGCGGCTGAGGACAAGTGGAAAGCACAAAACGGTATTGTTGTGTTGTTACCTCATGGGTATGAAGGTCAGGGTTCTGAACATTCTTCAGCTAGAATGGAACGTTATCTCCAATTATGTGGAAATGACAATATGATTGTAGCAGATTGTACTACACCTGGAAACATGTTTCACTTGTTAAGACGACAAATGAAACGTGATTTTAGAAAACCGCTTATTGTATTTACTCCAAAAAGTTTGTTAAGACATCCAAAAGCTGTTTCATCAATAAGTGATTTAGCTACTGGTTCTTTTGAAGAAGTTATCGATGATACCATTGATGCAAAAGGCGTTGAAAAATTAGTGTTCTGTACAGGTAAATTCTATTACGATTTATTAGCTAAACGTGAGGAGTTAGGAACTCACAATGTGGCATTAGTGAGAATTGAACAATTGTTTCCGTTGCATTTAGATAAAATTCAAAAAGTAATTGACAAATACCCTAATGTTAAAAAGTATGTCTGGGCTCAAGAAGAACCCGAAAATATGGGTGCTTGGAGCTATATGTTGCAACGCATGAATTTAGTGCAACTGGAAGTGAATTCTAGACCATTCAATTCTGTTCCTGCGCCAGGTTCTAGCACAAGAGATAAAAGACGACAACAACGCGTCATCAATAAAGTTTTTGATATAGTAGAGTAAAAACAAATTAAAATATAATTAAAATTATATACACATGATTTTAGAAATGAAAGTACCGTCTCCAGGAGAATCTATTACAGAAGTAGAGATTGCTGCTTGGTTAGTTGAAGATGGAGATTATGTTGAAAAAGATCAAGCTATTGCAGAAGTTGATAGTGATAAAGCTACATTAGAACTTCCTGCCGAAGCTAGCGGTACTATAACATTAAAGGCCGAAGAAGGTGATGCTGTTGCGGTTGGTGGCGTAGTATGTCATATTGATACTAGTGCTGCAAAACCTGAAGGAGGCGACGCTCCTGCAAAAGAAGAAAAGAAAGAAGAAGCCCCTAAACAAGAGTCGGCTCCAGCTCCTCAAACCTCTCAAACTAAAACGTATGCTACTGGAACTGCAAGTCCTGCAGCTAAAAAGATTTTGGCTGAAAAAGATATAGACGCTTCGTCTATTCAAGGTAGTGGAAAAGATGGCAGAGTAACTAAGGAAGATGCTTTACAAGCTGTGCCTTCTATGGGAACACCAACAGGTGGCTCTCGAGGTACTTCAAGAAGTAAAATGTCTATGCTACGTCGTAAGGTGGCAGAACGTCTTGTTGAAGCTAAAAACACCACAGCAATGTTAACCACATTTAATGAGGTTGATATGTCTCCTATTTTTGCATTAAGAAAAGAATACAAAGAAACTTTTAAATCGAAACACGGCGTTAGCTTAGGGTTTATGAGTTTTTTCACGTTAGCCGTTGTAAGGGCACTTAAAATGTATCCTGCTGTTAATTCCATGATTGATGGTAAAGAGATGATTTCTTATGATTTCTGTGATATCAGTATTGCTGTTTCTGGACCTAAAGGTTTAATGGTTCCTGTAATTAGAAATGCTGAAAATTTAAGTTTTAGAGGCGTAGAATCTGAAGTAAAACGTTTGGCAATTAGAGCAAGAGAAGGCGAAATCACAGTTGATGAAATGACTGGTGGTACCTTCACAATTACTAATGGCGGAGTATTTGGAAGCATGTTATCTACGCCTATTATTAATCCTCCACAAAGTGGCATCTTAGGTATGCACAATATCGTTGAACGCCCTGTTGCTGTTGATGGTAAAGTTGAGATTAGACCGGTTATGTATGTAGCATTATCCTATGACCATAGAATTATTGATGGTAAAGAAAGTGTTGGCTTCCTAGTTGCTGTAAAAGAAGCTTTAGAAAATCCTATAGAACTTCTTATGGATAACGATGTTAAAAGAGCATTAGAGCTTTAATTTTAACATAATCACCAAATAAAAAAGGGCGAAACTTTATGTTTTCGCTCTTTTTCCGTTTTTACCTGTAGTAACTTCAAATCATGTGCTGGTACCAGAATTCCAGCAGAAATATCAATAAAAAAAGGTCGAAATATTTCTATCGCGACCTTTTATAAATATTAAGATTTCTTCTTTTTATTACTGCATATTTGTTAATGCATCTCCTACTCCAGTTGTGTAGTTAATCTTCAAAGCATTTACTCTTCTAAGCTCTTGCTTTACATCACCAACAATACCCATATTTGCATCTCTATCAACTTTTAGAGAAACAGTTAAAAAAGGTATTAATTCTTCTCTTAAAGCGGCTCTTTCCGCGGCTATAAAAGCAGCTATATCACTTACCGATGCAAAGTCGTCATTCAACTGAATTCTAGCTTCTGTACCATATTTTTTGTAGTTCTCACTTGGTTTTCCCATATAGATATAACTAACAGGGTTTTTCTTATCAAGTTTTTCAACTTGGTCTGCAACAGGAAGAGAATTCTTTATTTTTAAAGTATCTTCCCGCATAACAGTTGCAACCATAAAGAAAAACAATAACATAAAAACAATATCGGGCAACGAAGCCGTATTTATTGGTGCTAATCCACCGTCTTTTTTCTTTTTAAACTTAGACATATTTTAAGTTTTTAATTCTGGATTATTACTCAACTACCTCCGATAATTTCTGAGGAATCTCAAGTTTAATTTGGTCTATAAGGTCTCCAAGTTTCTTTCTGTTTCCATTCCATCTTACATCATCATGCAATACATTCATCTCTTGATAGTTCATATTTGGGAAACCTCTAGATGCTCCTATTTCTAATGCGCGTCTGTTTCTTAACTCATTGTAAGCTGCAACTAGCTCATTTTGAACTGATATGTAAGCTGCGTAAGAGGTTTCGCGGTCATTTTTCAAAGAAATAATTGCCTTATCCGGGTTGTCAGATGATTTTGGATCTCTGGCGCCTTTGCAAAATTCACAAGAGCCATCCCCATTATTATCCAAAAATTCTACAGCAGCTTTTCTTAAGTCTTTAATTTCCATTGGCTCATCTTCAACAAGCAAACGATCTTGCTTATTCACTAGAACTGTAAAAATATTTTTTTGCTTAATAATAGGCGGCTCAGTATTATCCTCCATTGGAGGCAATTTTCGGTTAATACCTGAGTCTTTCTCAATGGTAGTAGTTACCAAGAAAAATATTAATAATAAGAAGGCAATGTCGGCCATTGAGCCTGCATTAACTTCAGGTGCTGCTCGTTTTGCCATAATTATTTAATCATTTTTTTAATTCCGTAAAACAACATAGATCCTCCTGCGATAGCAATTAGAAAGTAGAATAAATATAATCCTGCTCCTAGCAATTTTGATCCGCCCTCAGATAATGTTCCACCATCTTTAAGTGGTGTTTCAACGCCATTAGCTAGTCCAAAATAACAAATGGCAGCCAATACGGCAAATGCTCCAACCGCTTTTAAGGTGCTTTTTAAAGTATCCGGATTTGTGAGTATATTTTTTAAACTGAATATAACAACAAATGCTAATGTTAATCCTAAAATTATATAAGCGATATACATAATAGAGTTAACCGAACCACCTGCTTCTCCAGCTTTTACAGCTTCATCACCGGCTGATATTATCATTGCTAGAAATGCTATGGAAAGCACTCCAACAACAACCAATACTATGGTTAATATTTTTTTCATAATAGTTACAATTTTAGATTATTACTTTTTGTGTCTGATAAGCAAGTCCATTAATGTAATAGAAGAGTCTTCCATATCATTAACAATGCTATCTATTTTCGCAATAATATAATTGTAAAATATTTGAAGAATAATTGCTACTATAAGACCAAATACTGTTGTTAAAAGTGCTACTTTAATACCACCTGCAACTAAGGAAGGGTTCATGTCACCTGCAGCTTCAATTTTATCGAACGCCTGAATCATACCAATTACAGTACCCATGAAACCAAGCATTGGTGCCAAGGCAATAAATAAAGAAATCCAAGAAACATTTTTCTCTAATTGCCCCATTTGAACACCACCATAAGCTACAACAGCTTTTTCAGCAGCCTCAAGCCCCTCATCAGTTCTATCTAAACCTTGATAGAAAATAGACGCGATAGGACCTTTTGTGTTTCTACAAACTTCTTTAGCAGCTTCAACACCACCAGAGGCTAATGCATCTTCTACACTTTGAGTTAGTTTTTTTGTATTTGTTGTAGATAAATTTAAAAAGATAATTCTCTCAATAGCAATTGCTAATCCAAGAATTAAACACAACAATACAATTCCCATAAAACCTGGGCCTCCTTCAATAAAACGCTTTTTTAATCCTTGATGAAAGCCAAGTTCTTCAGCTGGTGCTGCGTCTTCGCTATCTTGAGTAGTTACAACAGTGGTTGCAGCAGTATTTACCGTTGCATTTGCAGTTCCAAATACCATCATTCCTGTAATGGCAAGGATAGAAAATAATCTTTTCATGTTCTAAATCTTAATTTTATTAGTTAAAGTGTTAAAGATATAAAAAATACAATTAAAAACTAAATATAATTGTGCAGAGAGGAAGGGATTCGAACCCTCGATACCCTTTTGGGGTATACACACTTTCCAGGCGTGCGCCTTCGACCACTCGGCCACCTCTCTGTGGGTTAATCGTAATTTTTAAGGGAGACCAAATAACAAAAAAAATATCAAACAATAAAACCTTTGTAGTTAATTTTAGGTCATCTCTCCTCTAAGAGATGTTTCAAAGTCTGTTTTAAGCAATACTTTTGAATCGAATTGTCCTAATAGATACATTAATTTAGTAATTGCAGATTCCGTTGTCATGTCTTTTCCAGAAATTACACCTATACGTTTCAAAAGACTACTGCTTTCATATTGCCCCATATTTACACCGCCACCAACGCATTGTGTTACATTAATAACATAAATGCCTTTTGAAATTGCTTCTGCAACAGCATCAATAAACCATTGATCAGTTGTACAGTTTCCAGAGCCGTAGGTTTCTAAAATAACTGCTTTTAAACCACCCGTATTTAAAACACCATTTATATATGATGATGTAATTCCTGGAAACAACTTAACTAAGGCTATATTATTATCCATAATCTTGTGAACCGTTAAAGGTTCTTTATACGTCGGTTTTAATAAATATTGATGGTTTATTTTTAAATGCACTCCAGATTCTGCTAAACACGGATAATTTAAGGAGTTAAATGCTTGAAAATGCTCTGCATTTATTTTGGTAGTGCGATTCCCGCGATACAATTTATATTCAAAATATAAACACACCTCTTTAATTACAGGTTGGTCTTTATCCTGTAACGATGCAATTTGAATAGATGTAATTAAATTCTCTTTGGCATCGGTTCTTAAATCTCCGATTGGTAATTGCGCCCCTGTAAAAATTACCGGTTTTGATAAGTTTTCTAACATAAAACTTAACGCGGATGCGGTATAACTCATCGTATCACTTCCATGGAGTACTACAAAACCATCAAAAGTATTGTAATTTGACTCAATTATTTCTGCAATTTGCACCCAACAATCAGGATGCATATTACTTGAATCCATCGGCTTATCGAAGGAAATTGCCTCAATGTTACAATCCAATAGTTTCAATTCAGGAATTTGCTTTGATAAGTTATTAAAGTTGAAGGCGCGCAAAGTACCAGTTTCGGCTTCTTTTACCATTCCTATAGTACCACCCGTATAAATTAATAGTATGCTTGGTTTTGTAACACTCATATTTTAAAAATATCTTTTGAATTTTGAGTTGTGGTTTTTGCTATGTCTTCAACCGATTTGCTATAGATATCAGATAATTTTTCTAAGACATTAATAATATAAGCGCTTTCATTACGCTTCCCCCTGTAAGGTATTGGTGATAAATACGGCGCATCAGTTTCTAGCACGATATGCTCTAAATCAATCTGATTTAAAAACTGATCAATCTTACCATTTTTAAAAGTTACCACACCACCTATTCCAAGTTTCATGTTGTAGGACAGCGCCTGATGTGCCTGTTCTAAAGTTCCTGTAAAACAATGAAAAATCCCAAATAGGTCATCTCCCTTTTCAGTTTCCAAGACTTCAAAAATTTCATCAAAAGCTTCTCTACAGTGAATAACGATGGGCAACTTATACTTTTTTGCTAATTGAATTTGATGTTTAAAGGCTTTTTGCTGAATTTTAAGTGTAGATTGGTCCCAATACAAATCTATCCCTATTTCTCCAATAGCGTAAAACTGTCGCTTTGAAAGCATGTCCTCGACATGTGTTAACTCCTCTAAATAATTATCCTTCACATGTGTTGGATGCAGTCCCATCATTAAAAAAATATGTTCTGGAAAATCTTTTTCCAGTTGAAACATTGATGCGGTGTACGTGGAATCGATTGCAGGAATAAAAAATCGGGTTACGCCTTTATCAATTGCGCGATTAATCATGTTGTGCCTATCTTCATTAAAAGCTTCGCTGTATAAATGGGTATGAGTGTCTGTTATTATCAAAATTGATTTAATATGATTTATCCTGTAAAAGTAAATGATTTTATGAACTATATTTGTTTAAAATCTAACCGATGGATATTTCTCTTCAAAATTTTCTCCTTGAAAAAAAATACACCAAAATAAAGCTTCATCTCACAAAAACGAATCACTTTGAAATGAAAGCTACGATAAATGGCGTTAAGGGGAATTTTATCTTAGATACAGGTGCGTCTAGTTCTTGCGTAGGTTTTGAGGCTATTACCACTTTTAATTTAAAAGTTAAAGACTCTAGCATTTTGGCTGCAGGCGCAGGTGCAATAGATATGGTAACCAAAATGTCTAAAAAAAACAAAGTTAAGATAGGTAAGTGGCAACAAAAAAAAGTTGTTTTGGTCTTGTTTAATATGACGCACGTGAATACGGCTTTGGTAAATCATAATTCCAAACCCGTTGATGGTATCATTGGTGCAGACATTTTAAAAAAAGGGAAAGCCATAATTGATTATGAGAAAAAATATCTATTTTTAAAATTATAAGTTTTTACCAAACTTATGTATCGATAAAATTAATAGCAATTATTCCTAGCTTAAATGCATACATCTATTGTAATAGCGGATGATCACCCGCTAATGCTTCGTGGTTTAACAGACTTTTTAACATCCAAAGGATTTAACATTTTAGGAAGCGCTGAAGATGGTAAAAGTGCTTATAATCTTATAGTAAAACTAAAACCTAAAATTGCTATTCTAGATATTAGAATGCCATATAAAACAGGTCTTGAAATTGCTGAAGACGTTCAAAAAAATAATCTTGATACGAAAATTATTTTAATAACATTTGACAAAGAAGAAGATCTTTATGACAAAGCCTTAGAATACGGTGTTTATGGTTATATTCTTAAAGAATTTGCAATTGAAGAGATAGAAAATTGTATTGCTCATGTTGAAAACAACCAATCCTACTTTAGTGAAGAAATAGCAACTTATTTGAAGCACAGCAGCCAAAAAAAGCCAAAAGAGCTAGAACTATTAACAAAATCTGAACTTAAAATAGTTACACTAATATCTGAAAATAAAACGTCTCAAGAAATTGCAAAAGAATTGTCTATATCACCAAGAACTGTTGATAAGCATAGGAGTAATATTGTTTCCAAACTAGGGTTAGACAAAAAACCAACCTCACTATCAATTTGGGCCAATTTAAACAAGCCCTTTCTATAAAATACGTACAAGTACGTATTTTGTGTTACGGCTTTATCAATTACCTTTACAATGCTATTAATTAGTTCTTAGGGAGAATTATTGAAAGTCCTAGAGTTTTATATTCTAGGGCTTTTGCCTTTATAATAGGTTAATTTTAATTTTGTCTTCTTAAAAAATACGTACAACTGCGTATTTTTTTTTCATCGCATCACTATACATTTACCTAAGCTATTAATCAATTCTTTTGAGAGAGAATTACTAGAAACTCTGTGTAGTAATAGCGCAGAGTTTCTTTTTTAATTACGAGAGAAATTCTAACTTAATTATTAACGCGTTATGAAAACTACAGAAACTGTCCTGGATATATCTTTCGCTATTGGGTTGGCCATCTTAGTCGTTGCAACCATTGCGATAAACCTACTGGTTATTATTTTTTAAACTTTATTTTTATTTTAGTTAGTCAAAATTAAAAACCCCATAACAAAGTTGTTACGGGGTTTTTACATCTAGTTTTAATATTCTTAATCAGCTAAAACAATAACCTTATTGTCTTTCATTTCTATTGTTCCAGAAGTAATTGGTAACCAAAACCCTTTATCAGACTTCGTGAATTTAGATTCCACCTCTTCATCTAAAGTAATGTTTCCAGATATCTTTACATTACCTTCCTTTAATAAGGACACGATAGGTGCGTGATCTTTAAGCATTTCAAACTCACCATTTACTCCAGGGACAGCTACACTAATAACCTCTCCTTTAAATAAAGTTGCTTCTGGTGATACAATTTCTAAATACATAATCTTTCGGTATTCAGTATTCAGTATTCAGTACTCAGTAGCAAAACCGCTAACTGCCACTGCTAAACTGCATACTAGTTTTACGCTTCGGCTAACATTTTCTCACCAGCTTCAATCGCATCCTCTATAGTTCCTTTAAGGTTGAAAGCTGCTTCAGGAAGGTGGTCTAATTCACCATCCATAATCATGTTAAATCCTTTTATAGTTTCTTTAATATCAACCAATACACCAGGAATACCAGTAAACTGCTCTGCTACATGAAACGGTTGAGATAAGAAACGTTGTACACGACGTGCCCTAGATACAGCCAATTTATCTTCTTCAGATAATTCTTCCATACCTAAAATAGCAATAATGTCTTGTAATTCTTTATAACGTTGTAATAACTCTTTAACTCTTTGTGCACAGTTGTAATGAGCATCACCTAAAATATCAGCAGTTAAAATTCTTGATGTAGAATCTAACGGGTCTACCGCAGGATAAATACCAAGCTCTGCAATTTTACGAGACAATACAGTAGTAGCATCTAAGTGAGCAAAGGTAGTTGCAGGAGCCGGGTCTGTTAAATCATCTGCAGGTACGTAAACCGCCTGTACAGAAGTAATAGATCCTTTTTTAGTAGATGTGATACGCTCTTGCATTGCACCCATCTCCGTTGCTAACGTTGGTTGGTAACCTACCGCAGAAGGCATACGACCAAGAAGTGCAGACACTTCTGAACCTGCTTGTGTGAAACGGAAGATATTATCAACGAAGAATAATACATCTTTTCCTTGTCCATCGCCAGCACCATCACGGAAATATTCAGCAATAGTTAAACCAGATAAGGCAACACGAGCACGTGCTCCTGGAGGCTCGTTCATCTGTCCGAATACAAACGTAGCTTTAGAGTCTTTCATTCCAGCTTTATCAACTTTTGCTAAATCCCATCCGCCTTCTTCCATAGAATGCATAAAGTCTTCACCATATTTAATAATACCAGATTCTAGCATTTCTCTTAAAAGGTCATTTCCTTCACGAGTTCTTTCACCTACACCAGCAAATACGGATAACCCACCGTGGCCTTTTGCAATATTGTTAATTAATTCTTGAATTAATACTGTTTTACCAACTCCTGCACCACCAAATAATCCGATTTTACCACCTTTTGCATAAGGTTCAATAAGGTCGATTACTTTAATACCAGTAAATAGCACTTCAGTAGAAGTTGATAAATCTTCGAATTTAGGAGCTTGTCTGTGAATTGGTAATCCAGCTTTTCCTGCCTTTGGTAAATTACCAAGACCATCAATAGCATCACCAATTACGTTAAATAAACGTCCGTAAACATCTTCACCAATTGGCATTTGAATAGGTGCTCCAGTTGCAGTAACCTCAGTTCCTCTACTTAAACCATCTGATGAGTCCATGGCTATAGTACGAACAGTATCTTCACCAATGTGAGATTGTACTTCTAATACCAAAATTGAACCATCTGGTCTTTTAATTTCTAATGAATCGTAAATTTTTGGAAGTTCTGAACCTGCTGCAAACTCAACGTCGATAACTGGTCCTACTATTTGTGCAACTTTACCTGTAACTTTAGACATTACTTATGTATTTAATATTATGCGGTTTAATTGATAAAAACCTCTTTTAGTTTTCGCGTGCAAAGATATATTTTTTAATTTAAAATTTAAGTCAACTTTAAAGGTTTTTTACAATAAAAAAGCACCTTCAAATTGAAGGTGCTTTTCAATACCATTTAAGATGGTTTTATTCTTGAGTAGCCTCTGCTGCTGGTGCATCTGCAGCAGCTCCTTCAGCTGATGCTTCTGCTCCTTCTTCTCCTTCAAGTTCTTCATCTTCATCATCAACATCAACAATTGCAGTTCTTGCCGTTTTAATCTGGCAAACCACAGTGTTATCTGAATGTAAAAATGTATAATTTTCACTTGGTAAATCTCCAACCGCTACTTTATCTCCAATTTTAAGAGGGGTAATATCTATCTCTATAAAATCTGGTAAATTAGCAGGTAGTGCCTTAATACGCAGCTTTCTATTGTTTCTTCTTAATACACCACCATTTTTAACACCTCTTGAGTTACCTACAAGGTTTACTGGAATGTTAAGAGCAATTTCTTTATCTTCAAATAACTGATAAAAGTCTATATGTAGAATTCTATCTGTTACTGGATGAAACTGTATGTCTTGCAGTACAGCATTTAAAGTTTCTCCATTGTCTAGGGCAATCACAACTGTATGCGCATTAGGCGTGTATACAAGTTTAGAGAAAGCCAATTCTGGTGCAGAGAAATGCACTGGTTGGTCTCCTCCGTATAATACGCAAGGAACCTGTCCAGCATTACGCAAGGCTTTTGTTGCTTTTTTGCCCACGCTTTCTCTTTTAGATCCGTTGATTGTAATTGATTTCATTTCTGTTTATATATAATTATTAATATTCTTAATTTTAGTACTATTTACATAACAAATTTAGAACTGATGGACCTGTTATTATGAACTTTATCCATAACTTCTGCAAATAAATCCGCACAGCTTAATACTCTTATTTTATCACTTTCGCGCTTTAATGGAATAGAATCTGTTGTTATTAATTCTTCTAACTTAGAGTTTTCTATCCTTTCGTAAGCATTTCCAGATAAAATAGGATGTGTACAAATTGCCCTAACGCTTAAAGCACCTCTCTCCATCATTAAATCTGCCGCTTTTGTTAAAGTTCCTGCTGTATCTACCATATCATCCACCAACACTACATTCTTTCCTGTAACATCGCCTATTAACTCCATATGTGAAATTACATTGGCCTTAGCGCGTTGCTTGTAACAAATAACCACATCGCTTGTTAATGCCTTTGAATACGCATAAGCTCTTTTAGACCCTCCCATATCTGGAGAAGCTACTGTTAGATTAGATAAGTTTAAACTCTTTAAATAAGGCATAAAAATTGTGGAGGCAAATAAATGATCTACTGGCTTTTCAAAAAATCCTTGAATTTGGTCAGCGTGCAAATCCATTGTAATGATACGCGTGGCGCCGGCTGCTTCTAGCATTTTAGCTACTAATTTTGCCGCTATTGGCACTCGGGGTTTGTCTTTTCTATCCTGTCTAGCCCAACCAAAGTAAGGCATTACTGCTGTAATGTGTCTTGCTGATGCTCGTTTTGCAGCATCAATCATCAACAACATTTCCATTAAGTTTCTAGGTTCTGGATGCGTTGATCCTATTATAAAAATTCTAGTGCCACGAATCGATTCTTCATAAGATGGTTGAAATTCACCATCGCTATATGTTGAAGTGATAACATTCCCAAGCTCTTCACCAAAAGCCTTGGCTATTTTCTCTCCTAAGTCTTTACTTTGTGTACAAGCAAAGATTTTAGCTTTTGTATTTACAACGGCCATGGTTAACTAGTTGTTTTATAGGATTTAAAATGATGACTTTTTAAAACGAGGTGCAAATTTAGACATTTATTTTAACCTAAAAAGTATATTGCATAGTATTTTAGTGTATCATATCAAAAAAATATATATTTTTGCAGTACGAAATTGCTCAAGTGGCGGAATTGGTAGACGCGCTGGATTCAAAATCCAGTTTCTTCGGAAGTGTGGGTTCGATTCCCACCTTGAGTACAAATATACTTTTTGATTTATTTATAAATTAAATTGAAAAGTCCAAAATTTATAATGAACTATGCACATGAGAAAAATATTTGTTATTCTTTTTTTATTATTTCTTTCAAAAAACCATTCTCAAA